>WBZM01000014.1_pt2 | contig 246275 bp, 184 predicted proteins | sample 5204271 | NCBI WGS metagenome assembly WBZM01 (sample SAMN12344346, study PRJNA552823) | activated sludge metagenome | biome: Activated sludge suspended growth; feature: Nitrification reactor; material: Wastewater; isolation source: activated sludge from nitrification reactor of wastewater... | reverse complement strand
TCCATCTACGCCATTACTACCTGCAGGGCCTTGTGGACCTTGCGGTCCTGTTACTCCATCATTTCCATTTGCGCCAGTTGCCCCTGTAGGCCCCGTTGCTCCACCGCCTACACCTGTGGCACCTGTAGGTCCGGTTGGTCCCTGAATGCCCTGGGCGCCTGTTGCTCCATCTACGCCATTACTACCTGCAGGGCCTTGTGGACCTTGCGGTCCTGTTACTCCATCATTTCCATTTGCGCCAGTTGCCCCTGTAGGCCCCGTTGCCCCACCGCCTACACCTGTGGCACCTGTAGGTCCGGTTGGTCCCTGAATGCCCTGGGCGCCTGTTACTCCATCTAAACCATTAACACCTTGTGGGCCTGTTGGCCCTGTAACGCCATCATTACCTGCTGCGCCCTGCGGGCCTGTATCACCTGTAGGGCCCGTTGCTCCACCACCTGAACCTGCTGCGCCTGTTGGTCCGGTGGGTCCTTGTATGCCTTGCGGACCAGTAGCGCCATCTATGCCGTTAATGCCTTGCGGACCTGTTGGCCCTGTAACACCATCATTACCTGCTACGCCCTGCGGGCCTGTATCACCTGTAGGGCCCGTTGCTCCACCACCTGAACCTGCTGCGCCTGTTGGTCCGGTGGGTCCTTGTATGCCTTGCGGCCCGGTTGCACCGTCTAACCCATTAATGCCTTGCGGGCCCGTTGGTCCGGTAGCGCCATCATTACCTACTACGCCCTGCGGGCCTGTATCACCTGTAGGGCCCGTTGCTCCACCACCTGAACCTGCTGCGCCTGTTGGTCCGGTTGGCCCCTGAGGCCCTGTTGCGCCATCTAAGCCATTAACGCCTTGTGGACCTGTTGGTCCTGTTACACCATCACTACCTGCTACACCTTGCGGGCCTGTTGCCCCTGTAGGGCCTGTTGCTCCACCACCTGAACCTGCTGCGCCTGTTGGCCCGGTGGGTCCTTGTATGCCTTGCGGACCAGTAGCGCCATCTATGCCGTTAGTGCCTTGCGGGCCTGTTGGTCCTGTAACACCATCATTACCTGCTACGCCCTGCGGACCTGTATCACCTGTAGGGCCTGTTGCTCCACCACCTGAACCTGCTGCGCCTGTTGGTCCGGTGGGTCCTTGTATGCCTTGCGGACCAGCAGCGCCATCTATGCCGTTAGTGCCTTGCGGGCCTGTTGGCCCTGTAACACCATCATTACCTGCTACGCCCTGCGGCCCTGTATCACCGGTTGGGCCTGTTGCCCCACCACCTGAACCTGCTGCGCCTGTGGGGCCGGTTGGGCCTTGAGGCCCGGTTGTGCCAGATTGCACAGTAAATGAATTGCCATTGGTTAAAGTAATCGTAATTGTTCCGTTGCCGTTATCAATAATAGTGGCTATGCCGGCTCCTGTAGGGCCGGTAACCCCTGTATTACCGTTTAAGCCATTAATACCTGCGGGGCCTGTTGCTCCTGTTGAACCTGTTGCTCCCTGTGCGCCTGTAGCGCCAACGGCACCAGTCAGCCCATTTATGCCCTGAAGCCCTGTTGGGCCGGTAGGCCCGTTTAGTCCGTTGCTCCCTGCCGGCCCTGCTGGTCCCGTAGGACCGGTTGCGCCCGTGGCACTACCACCGTTACCAGCAGTTTCGGCATACAAAGCATAAGGAACGCTGATGAGCTCCGATACCCCCATATTCAGATAATTGCTGCCTCCGTTTTGGTCGAAGCCTACCACCAGGTATTTGTTGCCGCCGGCCCAATTAATGGCGCTAAAGGTGCCTAATGAGGGCGTTCCCCTGCCTATTTTAATAGTAAAAAGGCCAAACTGATTAGTGACCGCCTGGTGGGTTTCAGTATAAACAGGCACTCCGGGATTTATACCATTGTTAATGGATATCTGTACACCTACAGCGGCATTCGCAATGGGATTACCCGCAGCATTACGGGCGATAGCCTGGTAATTAATGCCTTGCGGCACCTGTGCTAAAGCAGTAATCAATGTTGCGAAGGAGAGGAAGGATAGAAGGATAAATTTTCTCATAAAAAAGGCATTTACCTATAGGGAAACCGGGTTCCCAAAGGGGTAATAAGCAAAGGAAGGCAATGCCTTTCTTAAATTAGCCGCTTATCCGCAAAATCCCCCAAATGGGGGAGCAGGAGGGGAGTCCTGAGAATGAAGGTTTTTTAACAAATTGAGGGCATATATGCTATCAGCCTCATTACAGTTTGCTTAAATTTTAAACGGAAAGCGGTTAAGAGTTTGGTTTTCCAAACAGAAACACTACTTTTGCCGTCCTTTAAAATAAGAGCGAATGCCTACTATTCAACAGTTAGTAAGAAAATCACGTCAAATTATCCGTGCGAAATCAAAGAGCCGTGCGTTGGATTCATGCCCTCAAAAACGCGGTGTTTGTACCCGTGTTTACACTACCACACCTAAGAAGCCAAACTCGGCTTTGCGTAAGGTAGCTAAGGTGCGTTTAACCAACCAGGTTGAAATTATCGCCTACATACCGGGCGAAGGCCACAACCTGCAGGAACACTCTATCGTATTGATACGTGGTGGCAGGGTAAAGGACCTTCCGGGTGTTCGTTACCACATCGTACGTGGTTCATTAGATACTGCAGGTGTTGAAAACCGCAAGAAGAGCCGCTCTAAGTACGGCACTAAGCGTCCTAAAGCAGGTGCTGCACCGGCCGGCAAAAAATAGTTTTTGAGTAAAAAAAGTATAAGAATAATAAATGGCCGGTCCTCCGCCAGAGGCGGAGTTAGGGGCCCAAATCAAAAAAGATGAGAAAGAAAAAAGCACCCAAGCGTTACGTTCAACCCGATCCAAAATTCGGTGATGTTCTGGTTTCTCAATTCGTAAACCGCTTAATGTGGCAAGGCAAAAAATCAGTTGCCTACACAATTTTCTACGATACGCTTGACCTTATTGAAGAAAGGACAAAGGAAAACGGCCTTGAAATCTGGAGAAAAGCTATTCAGAATGTTGGCCCTTCAGTGGAGGTTCGTACCCGCCGTATTGGTGGCGCTAACTTCCAGATACCTACTGAGGTTCGCTCTGAAAGAAAGCAGGCTATTGGCATGAAGTGGTTGATACAATACAGCCGCGAACGTAATGGCAAAAGCATGGCTGACAAATTAGCTGCCGAGCTGGTTGCCGCTTCAAAGGGTGAGGGCGCTGCTTTCAAAAAGAAAGAAGACACACACAAAATGGCTGAAGCTAACAAGGCTTTCGCTCACTTTAAGTTTTAATTGAATAAGAAGAGATAAATAATAGGAGAATAACAAATGGGTAAGGACCTAAGCTTTACAAGAAATATTGGTATTGCTGCTCACATTGATGCGGGTAAAACTACCACCACCGAACGTATATTGTACTACACCGGTGTTAACTACAAAATAGGTGAAGTACACGAAGGTGCTGCCACTATGGACTGGATGGAACAGGAGCAGGAGCGTGGTATTACCATTACCTCGGCTGCTACCCGTTGCCAGTGGAGCTGGAAAGACAAAAAGTACGACATCAACATCATTGATACTCCCGGACACGTGGATTTTACCGTGGAAGTTAACCGTTCATTACGTGTGTTAGACGGCCTGGTGTTCCTGTTTTCAGCAGTTGACGGTGTTGAGCCTCAATCTGAAACTAACTGGCGCCTTGCTGATAATTATAATGTTGCCCGTTTAGGTTTCGTAAACAAAATGGACCGCCAGGGTTCTGACTTCTTTAATGTTGTTAACCAGGTACAAACCATGTTGGGTTCAACCCCAATGGTTATGCAAATACCTATTGGTAACGAAGAAAACTTTAAAGGCGTAGTTGACCTGATTACCAATGAAGCTATCATCTGGAACGAGGAAGACAAGGGTATGACTTACAAAGTTATTGATTGCCCTGCTGACCTGGTTGAAGATGTAAAGACATACCGCGAAAAAATGCTTGAGCAAGTGGCTGAGTTTGATGACCACCTGATGGAAAAATACTTTGCTGACCCTAACTCAATTTCTGCTGAAGAAATTCGTGCAGCGGTTCGTAAAGCCGTTATTGCTCAAAAAGTAGTGCCAATGTACTGCGGCTCATCTTTCAAAAACAAAGGTGTACAGGCAGTTCTCGATGCAGTTTGTTCAATTCTTCCTTCACCAACAGATAAGAAAGAAGTTATCGGAACCAACCCGGATACTTTAGAAGAAGTTACCCGCAAACCGGATACCGACGAACCATTTGCAGCGCTTGCATTTAAAATCGCTACCGATCCTTTCGTAGGCCGTTTGGCATACTTCCGGACTTACTCTGGCGGTTTGGATGCAGGTTCATACGTATTAAATACCCGTACAGGTAAGAAAGAACGTATCAGCCGTTTGTTCCAGATGCACGCGAATGACCGTAAACCTATTGACCGTGTTGAAGCAGGTGATATTGCTGCAGCCGTAGGTTTTAAAGATATCCGCACCGGCGATACTTTATGCGATGAGAAGCACCCTATAGTGTTAGAGAGCATGAAGTTCCCTGATCCTGTAATCTCTTTAGCTATTGAGCCTAAGGCGCAAAAGGATATGGATAAACTGGGTATGAGCCTTGCTAAACTGGCTGAGGAAGATCCTACTTTCAAAGTATCTTTTGACGAATCAACCGGCCAAACCATTATAAGTGGTATGGGTGAATTGCACCTTGAAATTCTTGTTGACCGCTTACGTCGCGAGTTCAACGTAGAATGTAACCAGGGCGCACCTCAGGTTAACTATAAAGAGTGTGTTACTAAAACCGTTGAGCACCGCGAGCAGTATAAGAAGCAATCGGGTGGTCGTGGTAAGTATGCCGATATTAAGTTTGAAATAGGACCTGCCGACGAAGGTGTTAAGGGTTTACAGTTTGTAAACGACTTGTTTGGCGGATCAATTCCAAAAGAATTCGTTCCTGCGATTGAGAAGGGCTTTAAAGAAGCGATGAAGACAGGCGTATTAGCCGGTTACGAAATCGAATCGTTGAAAGTGCGCGTATTTGATGGTTCATACCACGACGTTGACTCTGATGCGCTATCATTCGAACTTTGCGCTAAGCTTGGTTTCCGTAACTCTGCAAAACTGGCTAAGCCGGTGTTGTTGGAACCAATAATGAAAATTGAAGTTGTTACCCCTGAAGAAAATACCGGTGACGTTGTAGGTGACTTAAACCGCCGCCGTGGCATATTGGAAGGTATGGATGGCAAACAAAATGCTACTGTAATTAAGGCGAAGGTGCCTTTAAGTGAAATGTTCGGCTATGTAACCCAGTTACGTACCCTTACTTCAGGCCGTGCTACTTCTTCAATGGAGTTCCACAGCTTCCAACCGGCACCTGAAAACATTGCTGCTACTGTAATTGCCAAGTCGCAAGGCCGCAACAGAAGTGTATTACAGGAAGACTAATCAGAAAATTGGATAACGATTTAATTAAAGAATTAATATAAACGTTCTTATCATGAGCCAGGCAAAAATCAGAATTAAGTTAAAAAGCTACGATCACAATCTCGTGGACAAAAGTGCCGAGAAAATCGTAAAAACAGTGAAGAACACAGGCGCTTTTGTTAGCGGACCGGTGCCTCTTCCAACTCAAAAGAAAATATACACTGTAAACCGTTCTCCGCACGTTAACAACAACAGTAAAGAGCAGTTTCAGTTATGCACTTACAAGCGTTTGATTGACATTTTGAGCAGCAACTCTAAAACAATTGATGCCCTGATGAAGCTTGAATTGCCAAGTGGTGTAGAAGTTGAAATTAAGGCGTAACACCAATGTAATTTTAGATTAAACTATTTTAATAATTTATGAACCCGGCTGTAAGGCGGGGTTCCGCTAAAAAAGATGATATGAAAGGAATAATTGGAAAGAAAGTTGGGATGACCAGCGTTTACGATAACGGCAAAAGTGTTGCGGTTACTGTAGTTGAAGCAGGCCCATGTGTTATCACACAAATCAAAACGCAGGATACTGATGGTTACTATGCCACACAGGTTGCGTTTGATGACAAGAAAGAAAAGCAAACTCCTAAAGCTATGCAGGGCCACTTTAAAAAGGCCGGCACCAGCCCAAAGAGAAAAATACATGAGTTCCGCGATTACGATTTCGGTAAAGCGGTAGGTGAGCAAATCACCGTTACGGTATTTGAAGAAGGCGACCTGGTAAACGTAATAGGCACTTCTAAAGGCAAGGGTTTCCAGGGTGTTGTAAAGCGCCACGGTTTCTCCGGTGTAGGTATGGGCTCGCACGGTCAACACGATCGTCAGCGTGCTCCGGGTTCAATGGGTGCATCATCTGATCCTTCACGTTCACTACCGGGCATGCGTATGGCAGGCCGTATGGGTGGCAAGCGTGTTGAAGCCCTTAACCTGAAAGTGGTGAAAGTTATGCCTGAAAATAATATCGTATTGATTAAAGGGGCGGTGCCCGGGGCTATTGGCTCTTATGTAATCATCGAAGGGTAACACTTCAGAATGCTGCAAAACAGCCGATGAGGTTCCCGATAAAGGAAAGGAAAGCCGCGAGTATCTACTCGCGGTTTTTTTATTTACAACAATCACCTTTATCTGTGTGCGCGGCAGATGCGAAATGCAGGGGTTATAGCTGCAAAATTTGCATCCTACTTAAAAACAGCCTGTAAACTGCAACCTTTTTGTTTTGAATGCGTAGGGATATAAGATTATTTACAATACGTGGTTTGTGAACCGAATCCTGTTTTGCCACGTATTTAGTTAACCTTAAACAACGTTATGAAAAGAACCGGACCATTGCTGGCTTTGCTATTTGCTTTTACTGCCCTTTGCTCAACAGCACAGGTACAACAGGGTTTTAACTACCAGGCTGTTTTAAGGAATACACAGGGGGCGATAATGGCTAACCAGGCAGCTAACATGCGGTTTACTTTACACTCTGATAGTGCTAATGGGCCAATAGCTTACCAGGAAACAAATAACGTAAATACTACCCCGCTGGGCATATTTACCGTGGTAGTAGGCGGTGGTATTGCCGTAACCGGTGATTTTAATACCATTGACTGGAGTACCCCCAAGTTTCTGCAGGTAGAAATGGATGTTAATGCCGGCGTTAACTATGCAGATATGGGAACAGCGCAGTTGATGAGCGTGCCTTTTGCCATGTATGCCGCAAAAGCACCTGCGGTTAATGTAACTGTAATGGATGTAAACAGCAGTGGTAATGTATGGGTTGCACAGGGCGGCGATACTGTAGTAAGCGCCACCCCTGTTTGGACTACCGGCGGTAACAGCGGCCTGGGCGCAACGGCGGTTTTTGGCACGAATGACAATACCGATGTTGTGTTTAAACGCAATGGCGTTGAAGCTATGAAGCTAACTGCGGACGGACTTAATACCGGCAACAATAAAATGGGCCTCGGCGGGGTAAGCAGCCCCAAAACTTCGTTGGACATAAATGGTGCTATTGCCCTGCGTGATACCTCATTTACCGTATCCTCGGACTTTACCATAAACGTTGGCAACCGCAGTTACTTTAATATTACCACTACCGTTAACGGCGGCTCAGCTAAAGTATCTTTAACCGATGGGTTAGTTAACGGACAAATGCTGATAATAAGCGTAACTGCTGCGGGCAATAACAATATTCGTTTTGAAAATAACGGCGCATCTAATAATACGCGACTAAGCGCGTCTTCGATAGACCTTCTTGATGGCGATACGTTAACCTTCCTTTGGAACGGTACCGACTGGTTACAGATTGGTTATACCGATGCTTTCTAAAACAAAAGAGCCCCATAGCGGGGCTCTTTTGTTTTAATCCTTTTCTTCCCTACCTACTTATGCCTATTGCTTTACAAATTGTACAACGCGGGTGGTTTCAGATAACTGTAATTTTATAGTGTAAACGCCCGGTGCCAGGTTTGATACTGTTAAAGAGGCTGCTTCCTGCTCTGTTTTTACCAGTTTGCCGTCCGCACTATAAACGTTTATAGCGCCGGTATTGGCTGGCAGGTTACGCAGGTAAAGTACGTCAGTAGCGGGGTTGGGATAAACCTCAATTTTTAAATCGCTGAAACCCTTAACGCCGTTCGTGCAATCGATACTTGCGTAGGTGTCTAAAAAGCCTTTAGCTGCCAGAATAGCCAGTTGCGCACAGTCCTGGTGGTCTAATACAGAGTTTACATTCAATGTATCGCACATGGTGCACCCGAGATTACGCATTTTGGTTACCGCCACCATAGCATTACTGTCGCTAACATAACTATCGGAAGAGCAGAATAGCATTTTAACCGGTGAAGTAGGTAGCCAATTATCTACGTCGTTATCTTTTAACCGCAGCCTGAAGGTATGGTTGGGGTCGTTTTGAAATGCTGCAACGGTATCAGGTTTAAAAATCATTTTAGGTACCGATGGCATTTTAGAATCTACATAACTTGTACCGTAAGTACCGTTATACCAAACAGCAAGCAGAGAGTCGTAAGGGTATAGGAGAGGCTTTTGTAAAGTATCGTACAAACTGTAAGCGGTGTTCCAACTGGAGATGATATAGCCGAGATAAGAAGGCGAAGGATATACACTATCACTCAACATAACGTTCACCATTATCTCGCTCATGCTATAAGCGCCACTCATGGGCACCGATGCAGTAACGTGCATTTCTGCATCTGCTTTTTCCTGTATCATTTTATGAGCTGCCATAGTAGCGTGGCCGCCTTGTGAGTAGCCGGTAAGAAACACCTGGCCGTTAAGATGCACCCCCAATGTATCGCACACTTCGCGTGCTGAACGAATCATATCAATTACTGCCGTTGCTTCAGTTTGGGCGTGTTGGTAATAGTGCTTGCCAGGGCTTGCGCCTAAGCCTACATAGTCGGGTTCCATTGCCACATAGCCGTTAGAGGCCAATACTGCTGCAATAACAGGTTCACTGCCTAAAAAGGAGGAAGGCGCATCGTCTTTTCGGATAATAGTGCCGTGCTGGTAGCTGGCAAGTGGTAAACTGCAGGGCAGGTTGGTAGGTATTACCAATAAACCTGAAGCTATGATGGCTGAACTATCGTAGGTTACAGTGTTGTAAACTACCTTAAAAACATCTACATCGTAATACGTGCTTACAAAACCCTGTGGTATACCATTAGCGTTAAGAATAGAGTCCAGCTGGTTCTCGGTAAAATGGGCTATCAGCGTGCGGCTGATTACTCTTTGGCTGTTGGCAAAAAAGGCTAACGAAACTAAAAACGAGAGTACTAACAGTTTCTTCATATAATTTGCGCCGGTTGATTTTGAAGCGCTGCATAAGTACTCAAAAAAATCTGTTTCTTTTACAGCTATGTCTCACCATAATCACGAACACTCCCACTACCATATCCACTCAAACGAAAGGAGTACGCGTATTGTGGTTTTCATTTCCTTTTTTACCATGTTTTTAGAGTTGTACTACGGCTATGCAGCCAACTCTAAAACACTGATAATGGAGGGCTGGCACATGTTGAGTCATGTATTGGTGCTGCTTTTAGCCTGGGGGGCCTATTTTTATATAAAGCAGAAACACGGGGCTATAACGCATGAACAACAGCATCGTATTATTTCGCTGGCGGGTTTTGCCAGCGCCATTGTAATGCTGGTGGTTACGGTAAGTATGATTTACGAAACCGTTCACCGCTTTTTTGATTTGCACGTGGAGGTTACCAACGAAGCTTTTGGTGTGGCCCTTGTTGGCCTGGTGGTAAATGGCGCCAGCGCTTATTTCTTACACCGCGAGGAGGAAAAGTGGGATGTTAATTTACGAGCCGCTTATCTGCACGTTTTGGCTGATGTGGTTATCAGCCTGTTTGCCATAGTGGCTTTAATTGCTGCTAAGTATTTCGATTTCAAGATACTGGATTCTATACTTGCCATTATTGGTGCGCTGGTGATTCTGCGCTGGGCGGTAGGCCTTATACACAAAAGCTGGAACGAAGTTTTAGGCAATAATCAGCTTTGAAATAATAGTTTACCTTCACCGTTAGTGAAGATTAAATTACTACAGTGCAATTGAATATTACCGACCCCGGATTTACGCCTAAAGAATCCTATAATTTTTTTGAAAGACAGGCCCTTAAGCTGATACGCGATGAGCGCGATTTACCTTTTATCAAATTGATGACCCGCATAATGTTCATCATTATCCCAATATCGGTACTGATGTTTTTTTGGTTTAAGTGGTGGATAGCTGTGCCCTTTATGATATTGAATATAGCTACGGGCGTAGGGCCTTTTATCCTTATGCTTCATAATACATCGCACCGAAAGCTGTTTAAACAGGAGTACGACTGGATGAACAAAATTATACCCTGGGTTTTAGGCCCGTTTTACGGCGAAACACCGGAAACTTATTTTGGCCACCACGTTATGATGCACCATGCTGAAAACAACCTGGTGGATGATTTGAGCTGCACCATGAACTACCAGCGCGATAGTTTTATTGATTTCCTGAAATACTTTTTCCTGTTTTTCTTTTTTGGTATGAGCGATCTTACCTACTACTTTAAAAGAAAGAACAGAGGAAAGTTTATCAAGAAAATATTGCTTGGTGAGATAGGCTTTATAGTTATGTGCATAGTGTTATGGCAATTTAACTGGCAGGCTACGCTTACCGTTTTTATACTACCGTTTGTAGCCGCACGTTTTGGCATGATGGCCGGCAATTGGGCGCAACATGCCTTTATTGATAGTGCCGACCCGGCCAACAGCTACAAAAACAGTATTACCTGTATTAACTGCGGGTATAACCATAGCTGTTTTAACGATGGTTACCACATTGGCCACCATTTAAGGCCTACCATGCACTGGACGGATATGCCCGATGAGTTGGAGAAGAACATTGAAAAATACAAGCAAAACGGCGCCATCATTTTTCAGGGGATAGACTTTTTTGTGATTTGGTTTTTACTGGTTACCGGCAGTTATAAATTTCTTGCGTCCAAGTATGTGGATATACGTAACGAGTTTAAGAGCCGGGAAGAAGTAATTACCTTTTTAAAAATGAGAGTTGCCAAAATACAGTTAACCCGTGTTAGCCTGAACGCCAATGTGTTTTTCAATAACATCAGGTAGTTGCGGATATAACCACCACAAACTCACCTTTCGGTTCTTTCTTTTTAAAGTGTTCCGATAATTGGGCTGGGGTGCCACGAAGCGTTTCTTCAAACATCTTCGAAATTTCACGGGAAGTACACACTTTGCGCTCGCCGATATGTTGGGTGAGCTCCTCCATCAGTTTAACCACACGATAAGGAGATTCGTAGAGAATGATGGTGCGCTCTTCGGCGGCGATTTCCTTGAGCTTTGTTTGCCTGCCCTTTTTGTGCGGTAAAAAACCAATGAACACAAACTCATCGTTGGCAAAGCCTGAATTAACAAGCGCGGGAACGAAGGCCGTGGCACCCGGCAGGGTTTCTATCCGGATGCTTTCTTCAATGCAACGCTGCACCAATAGCAAGCCGGGATCAGAAATGCCCGGCGTGCCGCCATCGCTTATCATCGCAATTTTGCGCCCGCTCTTTAATTGCTCAACAATACCATCCTGGCTGGCGCGCTCATTAAACTTATGGTACGAGAGCAGTTGCCTGGAAATTTGAAAATGGTCTAACAGCTTTTTGCTTTGGCGGGTGTCCTCGCACAATATCAGGTCCGCCTCCTTCAGTGTCCTTATTGCTCTGAGGGTTATATCCTCGAGATTGCCAATTGGTGTGGGTACAATAAAAAGCGTTGACATGCGGGCATTTTTATAAACAAAAAACGTTAGAGAAAAGACAATGAGTTTGTCTGTCGTCTAACGTCTTCTGCCTGTTGAGCGTTTATATTATTCTGCTATAACCTCAAACTTGTAACCTTCCATAATAGGGTTGGCTAAAAGTTTTTTGCAGGCTTCTTCTACCTTGCTGGTTGCTTCTTCCTTACTGTTAGCGCTAAGCTTAATGGTAATGTGTTTACCAATGCGCACATCATCTACCTCGCGGAAGTTTAGTTTTACAAGGCTGTGTTCAACCGCCTTACCTTGTGGGTCCAGTAATTCTTTAAGAGGCATTACATCTATTTCTGCTCTGAAGTTCATTTTTTGAAAAATTTAAGGGCTATTGAAATTAGTATATACAATATAATAATTGCTGAAACAGCAGCGAATTTAAGCGTAGCCAGCAAAACCACCGAAAGAATTATAAACAGGTATCTAACCTCATTTCCCTGCCAGCCAAAGCTTTTAAACTTAAAGCTGAACATGGGTATTTCAGCAATCATTAGCACGCTTAGTAACAGGGCAACCCCATACAGCAACGGCGGGTAAAACAGCAGCCCGCTCAAGCCAAAGCTGTTATGCAAAAAGGCCAGCAATAAGCCTACCACAAACAGGGTGCTTGCCGGCGTAGCCAGGCCTATAAAGCCATCGCTTTGGCGGGTATCAATATTAAACTTGGCAAGCCTAAGGGCCGAAAAGAGCGTAATAATAAAGGCCGGCGATGCCAAGGCGTAAATTTCCTGAACCGGGTAGCCGGTAGTATCAGCCTCATAGCTTTGAAACAGCATTTGGAAGATGATTGCCCCGGGTAAAAAACCGAAACTTACCATATCCGCCAGTGAATCCAACTGCTTGCCTATGTCAGTTGAGTTTTTGGTAAAACGCGCCGCAAAGCCGTCAAAAAAATCGGCAACCAGCGATACCAGTACACAGTAGGGAACGAGGTCCAGTTGAAAGTTAAAAACAAATACGACTCCTAAGCAGCCTGCAAAAAGGTTGATGAGGGTAAGAAAATTGGGAAGGTTAAATAAACGCATCTAAATTTTTTAAACCACCATCAGCGATTGCTTGTTCATAATCTCTTCAATTTCCTCCGCTTCAATCGGAATGTCCCTCATAAGGTCTACCGGGTTACCTTTTGTAACCAGGATATTATTCTCGATACGAATGCCCATATTTTCCTCGCGGATGTAGATGCCCGGTTCGCAGGTTAACACGGCACCCGGTTTTAGTTTGGCGTAGCGGTCGCCCACGTCGTGCACGTCCAGGCCCAGAAAGTGGGCCGTTCCATGCGGGAAATATTTTTTAAAGGCAGGGCTTTCCTTACTCTGGTTTTTAATGTCCGTTTTATTCAATAAACGCAGGCCAAGCAACTCGCTTTCCATCACCTTGCCCACTTCATTATTAAGATCAGTAAGCGTAATGCCGCTACGCATCATGGCTTTAGCTTCGTTGTGTACGCGTAACACCGCGTTGTATACATTTTTCTGGCGCTTGGTAAATTTACCGCTAACAGGCACAGTGCGTGTCAGGTCGGCATTGTAATTAGCATATTCTGCCGCTGCGTCCATCAATAACAAGTCGCCGGCTTTGCATTGCGCATCGTTAGTTACGTAATGCAATACACAGGCATTAACGCCGGCAGCAATAATAGGTTCATAGGCGTGCCCAGTACCGCGGTTGCGGATATATTCTGCCGTAAGTTCAGCTTCCACTTCAAATTCCCACACACCGGGTTTTATAAAGCCCAGGGCGCGTAAAAATCCTTTGTGCGTAATGTCAATTGCCTTTTTAAGTAATTCAACTTCAGCAGCCGATTTTGAAACACGCAGGTTATGCATGATAGGGGCACTGCGTTCAAACTTATGCAAAGGATATTTGCTCATTAACTCGCGGGCAAATTTTGCTTCGTGCGTTTCGCCCATGTTTATGCTGCGGTCATGCTCGTTAGTGTTCAGGTAAACGTTTTCGGCATGGTTCATAAACAGGCAAAGCATGCCTTCAAAGTTGTCGCTCCAGGTTACCGTTTCGATACCGGAAAAACTGCGCGCTTCATCAAGGGTATGTTTTTTGCCTTCCCACCACATAATATGTTCATTTGTGCGGCGCACAAATAATACTTCGCGGTGTTTAGCCTCAGGAGCATCCGGAAACAGAACCAGGAAAGTTTCTTCCTGATCAATACCGCTCAAATAGAACAAATCAGGGTTTTGGCGCCATTTGTAGGCGGCATCGGCACTGCGCGTAAGAATGTTGTTGCTTGTAAAAACCGCTAAAGAGTTCGGTTTCATATGTTTAACAAAGTTCCGGCGGTTCAGGCTAAACAGGTCAGAATTGATTGATTCGTAGCGCATAAGGGTGAAATTAAGCAGCTAAGTAAAGCAAATTTTTTCGCCTCACCCACCCTAAAATAAGGAATACTGACGGGGCTCAGTCTGTGCCTCTTCGCGGTTTTTTATACATTTGCTGCCCTCAAAATTCAGATATAAAACTGCAGTTATGAAAGTGGTAGGTGATAAGAACCCCCAGGCAAACCTTGAATCGCTAGGCATTAAAAATACAAACACCCAATACTGGAATTTAACCCCTGAAGAACTGGTTGAGCACACCATAAGCTTAAAGCAAGGCGTGTTAAACGATACAGGCGCTCTTGCGGTGGATACCGGTGAATTTACCGGCCGTGCCCCTAAGGATAAATTTATAGTGAAGGATGACAACACGAAGGATTCAGTTGACTGGAACAATTTCAACCAGCCTGTTGAACCCGCCGTATTTGAAAGCCTGTATAACCAGTTGGTAGCTTACCTGGGCGGTAAAGATGTTTACGTGCGCGATTGCTACGCCTGTGCCGATGACAGTTACCGTTTAAATGTGCGCGTAATTACGGAATACCCTTGGGCTAACATGTTTGCCTACAACATGTTTTTGCGCCCTAAGCGCGAGGAACTGGCCACAATACAACCGGACTGGTTAGTTATTCAGGCACCCGGCTTTATGTGCAAAGGCACTGTGGACGGCGTTCGCCAACATAACTTCGCCATTTTGAATTTCACTAAAAAGATAGCCATTATCGGTGGCTCGGCATATACCGGCGAAATCAAGAAGGGAATATTTACTGTATTGAATTACGTATTGCCGCACGAAAAGAACGTGTTGAGCATGCACTGCTCGGCCAACGTGGGTAAAAGCGGAGATGTTGCCCTTTTCTTCGGCTTAAGCGGCACGGGAAAAACAACATTATCGGCCGACCCTAACCGCCCCTTGATTGGTGATGATGAGCACGGATGGACCAACAATTCCGTTTTCAACTTCGAAGGTGGTTGCTATGCTAAAACCATCGACCTTTCTGCCGAAAAAGAACCGGATATCTACAGAGCTATAAAGCATGGTGCTATCCTTGAAAATATCGGCTTCTACGAAGGCACCCGCACGGTTGATTATTCTTACAAGGCAAAAACGGAAAATACCCGTGTAAGTTATCCTATCCACTTTATTGAGAATGCACTGCCTAAGAGCGTAGGTGGCGAACCTAAGAATGTATTCTTCCTTACGTATGATGCCTTTGGCGTGTTGCCTCCAATTTCGAGATTATCAGTTGGCCAGGCCATGTATTTCTTCCTTAGCGGTTTTACCAGCAAGGTAGCCGGTACCGAGGCCGGGGTTACTGAGCCGCAAACTACTTTCTCAACCTGTTTTGGCGCACCTTTCCTGCCACTGCACCCAACTAAGTATGCCAGCCTGTTAGGCGAAAAGCTTCGCTCAGCAAAAATTAATGTTTGGCTGCTGAACACGGGTTACACCGGTGGTGCTTATGGTGTTGGTAAGCGTATGAGTTTACCACATACCCGCGCTTTAATTACTGAAGCATTGAACGGCGGTTTAGATAAGGTAGAGTTTGAAACACATCCTGTATTTGGTGTTTCAATGCCTAAGAGTTGCCCTAATGTGCCGGCAGAAATATTGAACCCGCGCAATACCTGGAAAGATAAAGAAGCCTATGATGCAAAAGCCAATGAACTGGCTGCTGCTTTCAATAAGAACTTTGAAAAATTTGCCGCTAAAGCCGAAACTGAAATTTTAGCCGCTGCCCCTAAGGTGGTGCAAACAGTATAAGCAACGATACTTAAAACAAAAAGCCTGCGAGAGCAGGCTTTTTTGTTTATACGCTATTTGGCTTTAATGCTGCTGGCCAGGTTTTTTAATATTTGCCTATTCTCCTTACTGTAATCTACCGAGGTGCGCATAATGAGGCCGGAAATAATCAGGCGGCCATTAATAATATTATTGGTGGTTAAATAATACTGCGTTTCATCATCTACTTTAAAACTTTGTGAGATGTAATCGTTCTCCGTTTCAAGATCATTGAAAGACTCAAACCCACCTTCATCTACATACTTTTTGTACAGAGGCAGAATCATACTCTTTAAATCCTCCTTAGTCATTTTAGAGGTTACCCCATCGCGGGCCCAGTTGGTTATTGAAACCAGTTTAGTTTCGTCCGCATTTTTTAAACGGAAGCGGTCGCTCTCTACAAACTCAAAATAATCCGGCGCCTGTATATAGAAGATGTTATCTACCAGGAACTGCTTGTAGCCATCGGGGGCTACGTGAGTTGGTTGTTGCGGTTTTGATTTCAGGAAGTCGAAAAGGCCCATAGGTAATTGAGGTTATTGTAAAACAATGCTGTAAAAGTAAGAATGTACTTTTAAACCGGCATTCAGCAATCCCAACTCTGCATTCTTCCTAATTTCCCTTCAACCCTTCTACATCTTTCTTCAGTTCCTGCATCAGTTGCAGAATGTTCTGGAAAGAAAGGTCGCTGCCTTTGTTGAGGTAACTGATGTTCAATACAGCCCTCCATACTTCCAACACCTCATCCATTTTAATAGGATAGGCAGGGTAGCTGGGGTTATCGCTGCGTAATATGAGGGTGCCGTTTTCGGCTACCTGGTTAAACACGCGCTTATATACGATACCCTCGTTTTTAGAGAGGATAATATAAGTGTGACCGTCTTTAATCTTCTTCCAGTTATCAATGTACTCGCTGATGATGATAGACCCCGGCTGTACTGGCAACATGGAATCGCCTTTAATTTCAAAGGCACGGTAAGTGCCTGATGGAAGAAATGGTAAACGGAAGCGGTTAAGCTCTTTTATAAAAGTTGGGTCTGCATAGCCATTTAAGTAGCCGGCAGCGGCCTTAACAGGCACCAATTCAATATTTTCTTTATCTGTTTTATCTACCGTTATAGCCAATACACGCAGATTTTTACCTTCAGTATCCAGTTGCTCCTCACTAAAAAGAGGTACCTTTTCAGTTTGGCGCAAATCGCGCAAAATCAGGTCGTCAATCTTATACTTAAATATGCGCGAAAGTTCGGCAAGCACCTCGTACGTGGGCCTGGCGCGTGCTTCCTCGTAAGAGCCAACAACCGCACGGGTTATATTCAATTCATCGGCAAGGTCCTGCTGCGTCCAGCTTTTAAGCTTGCGCAAAAACTTCATATTACTGGCGATAAATTCCATAAGCCAAAATTTTTAGCGAATTTAGCAAAAATATTTAGTATTCATAAAAGCCGCATTTCCAAAATGTGGTAAGTTTGAACGGTGCAGCCCTATATCCTCCATATGGACCTGGATTCTTTCTTCGTTTCCGTAGAACGTTTGCTGGACCCTACCCTGCTGGGTAAACCGGTAATTGTAGGGGGAACAGGAGATAGGGGAGTGGTTACCTCCTGCAGTTATGAGGCCAGGCAGTTTGGCGTGCAAAGCGCCATGAATTTTAAAAAGGCGAGAGCCCTTTGCCCACATGGCATTTATATAATGGGCCATTACGAAGAATACGGCCGATACAGTAAAATGGTAACCGATATAATTGCGGGCCTTGCACCCTTGTATGAGAAGGCCAGTATAGATGAGTTTTATGTAGACCTTACAGGTATGGACCGCTTTTACAATGTGTATGAGTGGAGCACCCAACTGCGGGAAAAAATAATTGCTACTACCGGCCTGCCTATTTCGTTTGGTTTATCGGTTAATAAAATGCTGGCGAAAATGGCTACCAACGAAGCTAAGCCCAACGGCCAGTTAATGATACCGCTAGGTAAGGAGCAGGAATTTCTTGACCCACTGCCGGTGGGCAGAATTCCTTTTTGCGGCGAGAAGATGGTGAAGTTTTTGAATGAGAAGGGAGTGTTTACTATTTACCAGCTCAGGCAGTTTAGTCCTGAAGCGCTGCAAAACTGGATGGGTAAACACGGGCTGGATTTATGGCACCGTGCGCACGGACGAGCCAGCATTGAGGTGCAGCAATACCGTGAAGCTAAAGGTATGAGCAGTGAGCGTACTTTCGGAAAGGATACTGATGATACCGATTGGCTGAAGAAGGTAATCATTAACCTGGCTGAAAAGCTCGCCTTTGATTTACGCGGCGACGGAAAGGTAACCAGTTGCGTGGCCATTAAATTGCGCTATAATGATTTTAGTACACACAGCAAACAACTCTCAATAGATCAAACGGCCAACTCGCGTATACTGATAGAAAAGGCGCTATACCTTTTTGATGAATTATATGAGCATGGCCGTAAGGTTAGGCTGTTGGGCGTGCGCTTCACTAATTTGAAAGAGAGCAATTACCAGGTAGATATGTTTCAGGACAGGGATAAGGAACTGTACCTTTATAAGGCCATTGATGAGATGAAAACAAAGTATGGCAATGCAAAATTGGTATTGGCGCAAAACCTGAATGTTAGCGATTTAAAACACAACACCTCGCGTTCGGCCATACATAAGGATGCTAAACAGAATGAGAAGAAGAAAGAGTAGAGCGATAAATTCTTTAGTTGATAATTTTTCCGCGGGAATCGGCAGTTATTTTCGCCAGCTTATCGCGCCATTGCTGCAAGGCTTCCGGGGTTAATCTGTTCCAATCTTTTAGTTCGCCTACAATTTTTAAAGGCTTCCTGCTGCGGTAGGAGCGGGTAGGATTGCCCGGAAATTTTTTATCCGTTACATTGGGGTCGTTCTCAAATTCTCCTGTGGGTTCAACAATATACACCCGTTCCCGGCCTTCGCCCTTCGCCAAAGCTGCCGCAAGGCCGGCCCCGTCAGGTAAGGCCGTAAAGTAAATGTGATTCATGGTTACTTCAGGATTGTAATTGGAAGTGTAGCCAGCCGTAAGCAAGTCTCCAACTTGCAGATCTGCCCTTGTGCCATGATAAAAGGGGCCGTAATCTAAAACCTTCTGTGGTTCAACCATAGTTGCAATGAAAGCATTATCCGTAATAGGCTAACGCATACTATACTGCCTTAGCCTGATCATCGCCTGTTTTAATTGCGTTAATTAACACCAGGGCCCAGCCCGCGATAAAAAAGAAACCACCAATAGGTGTTACAGGCCCTAAAACAATTGCGGGAATATTGGTTAAGGAGCGGGTGGAGAGTAAATAGAGCGAACCTGAAAAGCAGAGAATGCCCAATATAAAACAGATGCCGGCGTACCGTATAACCGGGGCATCCTCTTTGCGTAAATACAGGTAACACATGAAAAGTGCCAGGGCATGATAAATTTGATATTGAACGCCTTTCTCCCACATATTAAGGTGGTCGGCATCAATAAGCGGCTTAAGGCCATGCGCCCCAAAAGCGCCCAAAGTTACGGCGGTTAAACCGGCCAGGGCTACTGCTATTAAAAAGAACTTTTGCATTACAGGTTTGTTTAAATCCGGGAGCCAAAGGAAAGGGCTTTCGACCACTTTTTGAGAAAAATTACAAATAATTGTTGCTACATTTGTTGTTGCAACTTATATTTGATTTATAAATCCAAAATCAACAAAACAAATAGCATGAAAAATCTTTTTGCAGTAGTAGCCATCTTAGTAATGGCAGTAGGCGCCAAGGCGCAAACCAAATGGGGGATTGACAATAGCCATACCCGCGTAAAATTTACCGTAACCCACCTGGGCGTTAGTGAATCGGAAGGGGAGTTTAAAAAATTCAGCGGCGCGGTAGTTACCAAAAATGAAGACTTTCAGGATGCCCAGATTGAGTTTACCGTGGACATTGCCAGTGTAAGCACGGATAATGAAGACCGCGATAAGCACCTAAAGAGTGATGACTTTTTTAATGCGGAAAAGTACCCAACCATGACTTTTAAAAGCACCAGCTTTAAAAAAGTGAGTGGTAATAAATATGTTTTAGAAGGCGACCTTACTATACGCGATGTAACCAAGCGCGTAAAGTTTGATGTGGTTTATAATGGTACTACCCAGGCCTGGGGTAAAACGGTAGCCGGCTTTAAGATAGTGGGCGTTATTAACCGCTTTGATTTTAACCTGAAGTGGAATAAGCTGATTGAAACAACTTCTGTGGTTGGCAGTGATGTAACCATCACGGTAAACCTGGAGCTAAATAAACAATAGTGTGTTGGGGTTAAGTGTGGGAGCGAGGGCCATTCGGTTCCTCGCTCTTTTATTTTAAATTTGACCAAACCCACGGGCATGGCGAAGTTAGAAGAGCTTATTAAGCAAACTAAATTTCGTAGTGAGAAGCAAAAGGCATTAATCAGCATAATGCTGGTGAGCAACCTTTTGGATAATCACCACGAAAACTTTTTCAAAAAATTCGGGCTTACGTTACAACAGTATAACGTGCTGAGAATACTAAGGGGGCAGTTCCCTAACCCCTGCACCGTTAACCTTATACGCGAGAGAATGCTGGACCGCATGAGCGATGCCAGCCGGATAGTTGAACGCCTGCGTAAAGCAGGTTTTGTTGAACGCGTACAATCAGCCAAGGACCGCCGGGCCGTAGATGTGTTGATTACCCGCAAGGGCCTTAACAGCCTGGCCCAGATTGATAAATACGAGGATGAAATGCAACGCCCGGTTGATTTGCTGAACGAAAAAGATGCAAAGCAATTGAGTGAGCTACTGCAAAAAATGCTGGACCGCATGACGGAATGACTTTAGCCCGCACAGTATACTATAAACTCTACTTTCCTTTTTTAATGCCGTTATCCTCACACTTAGTTATGAGATTAGGACGATAGCGGCATCCTGTATGATGATTATATCCTATGCGAATTTGCTCATTAATTTTTCCTGCCTAAAATCTTTTTATTGCGCCGCGGAAAGATACGACCCTGTGGAGCATGAAAGAGAAAGCGCTTTATAAATATGCATTGGACCAGGCTGCCATTGTTGGCATAACCGACCAACACGGTACTATTACCTATGCCAATGATTTGTTTTGCCGGATATCCAAGTATAGCCGGAATGAATTGATAGGAGCCAACCACCGCATATTAAATTCGAATTACCACGATGCTGCATTTTTTAAAGAAATGTGGCAGGCCATTGCCGGCGGCAAAGTATGGCGTAACGAAATACGGAACAAGGCAAAGGATGGCAGTTTTTATTGGGTAGATACCACCATTGTTCCTTTTTTAGATGATGAAGGAAAGCCTTATCAATATCTCGCCATCCGCACTGATATAAGTGCGCGAAAGAAGGCCGAAGACGATTTAAGGAAGCTTAATGAAGTGCTGGAAATAAGGGTTGCTGACAGAACCCGTGAACTTCATGAATTAAACGAGGCCCTTGAACTAAAAGTAAGGGAACGCACAGAGGAGCTTATAATGGCTAATCGCGAACTGGAAACTTTCAACTATTCTGTTTCGCACGATTTACAGGCTCCGTTGCGTGTGCTTACAGGCTTTTGCGATTTGCTGCAGGAGGAACACAGCGATAAACTTGATGATACGGCCAGGCGATACGTTACCATAATAAGAGAGAACTCCGTAAGAATGGGAAGGCTTATAAAGGCTCTTTTAAATTTTGCGCAGCTTGGCAAAGCAGCCCTGCACCCTACCCGGGTTGAAATGGATAAACTTGCCCGCGTAGGTTGGGAGGAGGCTGCGCATGCTTTCCCCGGATTAAAGCTACAGTTGGTTTTGCACCCGCTTGAAAATGCTTATGGAGATGCCGGCCTGTTGCACCAGGTGTGGTGTAATCTGATATCGAATGCGGTTAAGTATTCGTCGAAAAGAGAGCGGCCTGTTATTGAAGTAGGCATGGCGCAAAGCCAATATGGCCCTGCTTATTTCGTGAGGGATAACGGCGTGGGCTTTGATATGCGTTATACGGATAACCTGTTTAAAGTTTTCAGAAGATTGGATAATGCCTACCAATTTGAGGGAACAGGCATAGGCCTGGCGAATGTGCAGCGTATAATTATGCGCCATGGAGGCAAGGTTTGGGCTGAATCTAAAATAGACGAGGGCGCCACTTTTTACTTTTTTCTGCCTGAAGCGGGTGCCCCTATGGCACCAAACGGCAGTGGTGAAATGCAGCACAACACCGGCTCTTAGCCTTACTTATTTCGGAACCTGGCAAAAGCGCCAAGCGGTAATTTCTTTTTAAAACTATCCTGCAGGTAAAGTTCCCCCACCTCAAGGTTTTTGGGGTGAAAATTATTCTTCACCAGGTTTTCCAATATAAGAGAGGAGAAGCCCAGGGAGTAGGCATTCAGTATAAGGAAGTGTTGCTTTTCATCCAGCAGTTGCAGCACATTTTTCATCAATTCATTTATGCTGTCTTCCAGTTTCCATTTTTCGCCTGTAGGGCCATGACCATAAGCGGGCGGGTCAAGTATAATGCCGTTATACTTGCTGCCACGCTTAACCTCACGCCTTGAAAATTTTAGCGCATCCTCCACTATCCAGCGTATATTATCCAGCTTGCTCAGTTCCATATTCTCCTTGGCCCAGCTTACCACTTGTTTAATGGAATCGAGATGGTACGTTTCGGCTCCCCCGGCACGTGCCGCAAGCGAGGCGCCGCCGGTGTAAGCAAAAAGATTTAAGAAACGCGGTGAGCCGATTTTCATACCGGCTATGGATTGTGCTATGTAATCCCAGTTTACGGCCTGCTCAGGAAAAACGCCTACGTGTTTAAAGGAGGTTAACCCTAATCTCATTTTGATAGCATTACCCGTTGAGGTTTCATAGTTAATTGTCCATTGGTCAGGCATTTGCTTCAGCTTTTTCCATTCTCCGCTGCTGCTGCTCTTGGGTATAAACTTAACATGTGCCCGTTTTTCCCACTCGGCCATGCTCAGGCTGCTATCCCAAACGGCTTGGGGCTCGGGGCGTATGGTAATAAAATTTCCAAAGCGCTCCAGTTTCAGAAAATTTCCGCAGTCAACCAATTCATAATCCGGAAAACGCTCGGGTGTAAGGCTTAAAATCATAAAACGAAGAAAGGATAACTAAACAGAAATGCCAATTTTGTTTGCTGATGTAACCGGTTTACAACTAATGCCCCGCAGCCCGAAAAACTACTCCGCAGCCTTTACAATTACGTAAACATCCTCGCTATCGCGTTTCATCCAGTAATGTTCGCGCGCAAATTTTTCCTGGGTTTGTTTGCTGCTGGTAAGTTCACCAAGCTCCTTTTCGGTTTGTTGAGTCTGTTCAGCATAATAGTGCTTCTTTTCTTCAAGGCTCTTTAACTCGCTGTATTTACGGTACTGGTTAATCAGGTTGTTTTCGTCTAAAAACAGCATCCACGAAAGAAAAAGTATACCCACTATAAAATAGGGGTTACGTATTATAGCCGGTAAGCGCCTAACTCTTTTTTTTACCTGCATCCACATAAACGAGGCATTGTTACCCAAAAAACGTAATAAGATTCCATATTTGTATTTTTAGCGGGGTATTCACTTCGCACACAGTAGTGTATAGTGGACTATAATTTTAAACAGGCACTTAAATGACAAAGGTCATTAAGGTGCTTATTGCAAACAGGTTTCTTTGATAATATAATGTTCGGACTAGACTTCAGGCTGTTAAGGCGTTACCGCCAGATTATCGGCATTTTAGTGAAATACGGCTTCCAGGATTTGCTTTCGGATGCCGGTGTTTCCTGGGGTGCACGGGTAGTGGAGTCCATTTTACCGCACCAGGTGGTTGAAAACATCCATAGCCATACTAAATGGGAGAGGATAAGAATGGCGGTGGAAGAATTGGGTACCACCTACATTAAGCTTGCTCAAATTTTAAGCAACCGGCCCGACGTTATTCCTCTGGAACTGGTGGCAGAGTTTGAGAAGCTGCAAACGCATGTCCCACCCTTTCCGGGTGAGGAGGCCAAAGCCATAATTGAAGAAGAAATCGGAAAACCGGTGGAAGAGGTGTTTACAAGCTTTTCCCCTGAACCTTTTGCCAGCGCCTCTATAGCGCAGGTGCACCTTGCTAAACTTAAGGATGGCAGTAAGGTGGTTTTAAAAGTGCGCCGGCCCGATATACTTGAAAAAATTGAGCTGGACATTTTAATAATGAAATACATAGCCCGCAAAATGGAAGAGCGCGGCTATATGGCTAACCTGGACCCCGTTGGCATAGTAAGAGCGTTTGATACTGCCATACACAAAGAAGTGGACTTAACACATGAGGGTTACAACCTGCAACGCTTTGCCAGCAATTTTGAAGGCAGCCAACTGGTTTACGTACCGAAATACTATCCGCAGTATACCACCCGCAAGTTGCTTACTATGGAGTTTATTGATGGCGTGCACCCCTATGATGTTGAAGGCCTAAAGCGGATTAACGCCAGCGGGCACGAACTGGCTAAGAACGGCATGTTCGCCTTGTTTGAACAGATTTTTCAGCATGGTTTTTTTCATGCTGACCCTCACCCGGGTAACCTTTTTGCCATGCCTGATAATAAGGTTTGCTTTATTGATTTCGGCATGATGGGGACGGTGCTTAAAGCTGATGTAGAATTTTTTGCCGACATAGTTTATGGGGTAACCGCCAAGGATTCCAAAACATTGATTTGGGGGTTAAAAAACATTGCTGTAAGCCAGCAATTTGATGGCAACAAAACTTTTGATTACGAGGTAGAGGACCTGATAAACGATTACCATGCGTTGCCTGCTGATAAAATGAACATGAGCGACCTGTTTAACCGGCTACTGGGTTTGGTAAACAAGTACACCATAAAAATGCCTCCCGATTATTTTCTGCTATCCAAGTGCCTGGTAACTATTGAGGGTGTAGGCCATAGGCTGGACCCTAACCTGAACATTATAGAGGAACTTACCCCGCACATTAACAAAACCCTGCAGGATGAGTTTAGCCCCATGGCTGTTATCAAACGCTTTTTCTCTTCGGCTCGTGATACCTTATCCCTGATGGAAAATTTACCAAGGGATGTGAGGGATATAATGGGCAAGCTGAAAAAGGGCGAGGTTAAAATAGGAATTGAACATGAAGGCCTTGATGAGTTAACCAATAAAATTGACTTAGCCAGCAACCGCATTACAGGCGGTTTTATAATAGGCGCTATACTTATGGCCTCTGCCATTTTAATTGCCGTAAAATTTCCACCGCTTTACCAGCACATTTCCATACCTGGCGGGCTGGGTTTCATTCTCGCCAACGTGTTAGGCATACGTATGCTGTTTACTATTTTCCGTAGTAAGAAATACTAGGCTAAAATTTTGGAGGGCAGCAGTGGCTTTTTTATATCTGCCAGTACCAGGAGGGCAAACAAAAATAAAGGCAGCAGCGGCGCTTTATACCTTACAAGATTACCGGCAACCGGCGTGCAGATACCAATAACAACGAAGTAAACAACACTTGCCGAAAGCAGAAAAAATGCAACGTTAAGGTGCGCTGCGTTTTTCCAATTGCCGTAAGCAGTGAGGTAGATAAGAAAACCAAGCACCAATAAATTTTCGATGGCGTTAAACAACACCACCGGTTTGCGGGCAGTTAGCACCGTGGGCTGCATTAAAGTGTTGAACAAAGCTTTTGGCGTGGCCTTTAAAATGCTTATAGCATCGGCAGTTATAACAGGCACCGCTATGGTGCTGCCTGCCCTAAAATACCCGGCTTCTTTAACCGCATGTTGCTGTTTATTTACCAGCATTTGCATAGCGTTAATATTGCTTACGTTTTGCAGGTTAAAGGCAAGCAGGATAACCAATAAATGGCTGATTATATAAACACTGATAATGGCCGGATTAGTACGTAATCTGGATGCGATAAGGTAAGCAAAGCCCGCAGGCAGTATGCAGGCCAGCACATAAAACTTTACAGAAAGTAGGATAAGCCCACCAATGAAAACCGCTGCTAAGCGCCATATAAAACTCACTTTTGCAAGAAGGCCATAAACGAAAAGCCCCAGCCCCAATACAAGAAGTGGTTCCTTCATAACCCCAGATGCCCAAAGCAGAACAGAGGGCAGAAAGAGTACTGGCAGGATATAACCAACGTTTTTCTGAGGCAGGTAGGGGATAAGAACATTAGCGATTAGCAAACAACCGATGAAAGAAATAAAACACATGATAAGCACATGCACGAAGTATGTTTTGCCACTGATGAAAAGGAGCAGCGTATTAAGCCTTATAACAGTGCGGTTTTCGTTTACCGGCGCCTCATCAAAATTGCGCTCCCAGTTTTGCATACGGGCTGCATAAATATTGGCGGTTGAATCTGTGGTTGGGCTGAACAATAAAGTACAAAAAACCTTGGGTGATTCCGATTTTACCTGATAAAGCACCAGGGCATCCCTGTAAAATTTGTGAGCATCGTTATTGGCAGTGTCGGTATAGTAAAAGGTATAAATCAGCCACAGGCACAAACCTGCGAAAAACTTTGCATTTAATAAGGCCACCGATACCCATGGCTTAAACGCACTAAGTTGCAGGCGCCTGACTTTTACCACTATGAAATTTAAAAGCAGGAAATACAGGGCTGAAAAAAGAATTTCCTTAGGGGGCATTAGTGCGATTATAGCTGCGAATTTAAGTTTTCCATGCAAGCGCAACTTGCCTGAAGGGTGTATAGCAAATTTTACATTGTTGAAATAATTGTATGCTGTGCAGCACACCGGCGCGCACCAAAAAGGACGTTTCCCCTAATGCCAGCCTCTAAATGAACACTTTAACAAAAAAAACTGCATATACATTTGACATAGTGCAAAAGCATGTGTTTATTGCAGGCTGGACTCAACATTTTCTATATAAACAATCTAACCGATGAGAAAACTAGTACTCGGCGTTTTCATTTCGTCTATTGCTCTTTTAACCTATGCTCAAAACGTAGGTATTGGCACCAATAACCCGCAAACAAAACTGCAGGTTGATGGTGCGATAAGCTCTCTACCCGCAACCGTAACGGCAAGCACCTCTGCGTTTTTTCTGGGCGATAACGTATCAATAGTACGTATTGCCGATAACGGCAATGCTGCAGCTAACGGTAACGCCTCAGTTGCTACTCCGCAAAACGGACAGTACCTTACCATTTACAATAACGACGCGCAACCGGTTACCTTTAGCGGTTATACCATAAGTGCCGGTACCGGTGTTATCAGCTTAGTTTATATAAGCAATAGCTGGCGCCTGGTTAGTGATAACACAGGTATTCCTGGTCCTGCAGGTCCACAAGGCCCTGCAGGTCCGCAAGGCCCCCAGGGTGTTGCCGGTCCTCAAGGTGCGCAGGGCACACAGGGTGCGCAAGGCCCCGGCTACACGGCAACATCTACAACCAGTAATACAATAAGCAACGGCAGCAAAACATTTACTACCCAGGCCGGCCTGGCTTACCTGCCTAATATGCGTGTTCGTATAGCTAACGATGCTTCGAACTATATGGAAGGTGTGGTTACTGCCTATTCCGGCACATCAATGACCATTACCGCCGATCGTTTTGTAGGCGGCGGCACATTTGCTTCATGGAATATTGGCATCGCCGGTGATCAGGGCGTTGCAGGGCCACAAGGCGCTCAAGGTCCTGCCGGTGCGCAGGGAGCACAAGGTCCTCAAGGCGTGCAGGGTCCTGCCGGTGCGCAGGGAGCACAAGGTCCTCAGGGTGTGCAGGGTCCCGCCGGTGCACAAGGCCCCGCTGGTGCCCAGGGCCCGCAAGGTGCAGGCTATACCGCAACTTCTACTACCAGCGTAGTAATTGGTACCGGCAGCAAAACATTTACAACGCAAGCGGGCTTGGCTTACTTAGCTAACGACCGCGTTCGTGTTGCTAATTCCGCCAGCAATTATGTAGAAGGTGTTGTAACATCTTACTCGGGTACAACGCTGATTGTAAACGTTGACCGCACTGTTGGTAGCGGTACGTTTGCAAGCTGGAACATCGGCATTGCCGGTGATTTAGGCGCTACAGGTGCGGTAGGCCCTCAAGGCCCTGCCGGTGCGCAGGGGCCACAGGGTATACAAGGCCCCGCAGGCGCACAAGGCCCCGCCGGTGCACAAGGCCCTCAGGGTGCGGTTGGTCCTCAAGGCGCACAGGGTCCACAAGGTGTACAGGGCCCTCAGGGCGTTGCCGGCCCGCAAGGTCCTGCCGGTTCTGCTAATATTAACGGCACTACTAACACCATGGTTAAGTTTACCAGTGCCACTACAGGGGGTAACAGCAGTGTAACGGATGATGGCACTACTTTAACTACCAGCGATCAGTTTGATGTTACAGGCGGAGCAGGTACAGTGTACACCACAGCCCCTATTGAAGTTAGAACTACCAGCACACCAAGGGTATCATTCCATTGGCCGGGTGTAGTAGCATCGCAAATCGGTATGGACGCTGCGGGTGTAATCAGAACATTTAATAACCCCGGAACCGGCTACGAGCAGTTTGCTGCCTCTAATATTACCTCTAACGGTAATTTATACGTAACAGGCAACGCAGGTATAGGCATAGCAAGCGCCACACAAAAGCTGGATGTGCAGGGCGGCAACGCGCGTATTAACAATGTTTTTATAGGTGATGTTGGCCATGGCGCTACCTGGGCGGGTATAGCACACCAAAACCAGGCAAGCACCACCGGTTATGCCATGATAACCAGCACCGATGGCAATTACACCTTTATTAATAAACAGAATACAGGAAGTGGTTATATTGGTTTTAGAGTGGCTAATAATGATGTTGCTGTAATTACCAATGCAGGCAACGTGGGTATAGGCGTAACTGCCCCGGCTGTTAAGTTGGCTGTTGGCGGAAACGGAACCAACGTTTACAACACTGATATATGGACTGAAAACAACATACACGTACAGGGTAATGAAACCCTTACACAAGGTGGCCGTGGCCGTTTACGGGTAGGTACCGCGTGGAGCTATGTGGGGTTATATGCGGAGGCTTCTTCCACGGGTGTAGCTAACGACCTTGTATTGGGCTCGGGCTCGGGTTTGGTACGTATAGGCCCCAACGGCGGTGGTCAGCAATTGCGAGTGGGTAACCTGGAAGGCGCCTCGGGTAGGTTAGTGCACGCCGATGCCAATGGTATTTTGCAGTACGGAACATCACCTACTTGTCCAACTATATCTTTTGCGGTTCAATCTTTTACTCTGGACTATACCTGGAGAAAGGTTTGCGTATATGCAGAAAACTTTAACAGCAACTGGAACCAAAAAGCAAATGATTGTGCTACTTTTTACCAGGGCGCTGAAATATGTACACACATGCAAATTAGAAATGCCTGTGCCGCAGGTATGGGTATCCTTTCTGATAAATGGCTGGCTACCCGTTCAGGTGACGACAATGCTATTTACACTAACGGTACTGATTGCAATAACTTTGATGGTTCGCATAATTTCGGCAACAGTCATGGTGTTTACTGTTGTATTGAAATGGATAAATAACTGATTAGGGGGCCAATATTTTTTTCACGTCCTCCAATTCATTCGTTCGCTTCATAATGTTTAAAGAGCCATCCAAAACGTAAAACGTTGGGGTGGCTCTTAAAGCGTACAGCTTTACCGCTTCGCTATCCCAATAGCGCAGGTCGCTGATGTTTGTCCAGTCCAGTTTGTTTTTGGCGATAAAGTTTAACCAGTCTTCCTTTTTACTATCCAAAGAAACCGCAATAAAATCCACGCCTTTCGCTTTCATGCTTTGTGCGTATTGCAATACTTCGGGCGTAAGCTTTTGGCAATGCTGGCACCAACTTGCATAAAAGTAAAGCACCACGTTATTGCGGGTTTTGAATTGCGAAAGCCAGAAGTAGTTACCGTTGGCATCGGGCATTATTAAATCAGGGGCCTTATTGCCGGGGGCCAGTCTTTTCATTTGTTCTACAATCTCGGCGGATTTGCCCTGCAATGTGGGGGCTTCGCAGGTGTTGTAATAATTGCTGAACAGATAATCTACTAAAGGGAAATTATTGCGCTCGGTAAAGTAGTCGGTAAGGGTGGTTAGTGCATATTTTTTCAATTCGTTTTCGGTGTTGAACTTCTTCATAACCTCGTCAACCCCGTTTTTCAATCCTTTTTCATTTTGGTTAACCCAAAGGTCCATGTAAGACATTATCTGTTGCCTTAAAAAGGGAGAGGTGGCCAATAAGGTATCGGTAGCTTTCAGGTAATCGAAAAAGTGATAGTGCTGAAATGAGCGGTTATTATCAAATCCCTGTCCGCTTCTAAGTTGCTCCATGTTAGCTTTCATAAGGGCGGGTATAATAGCTTTAGAGCAATAGCCATCAGGGCTGGCATCGGTAAAAGAGCCAAGGTCTATATTGTAGTTCTTAACCTCCTTTTGATGGTAGTTTTTGAGGGCTGCAGTTTTGGTGGAATACTGCGGATCAAATTCATCTATACTCCGGCCTACGTTACTAATGCTATCCTCCAACTGTTTAAAGCGGCTCAGCAACCTTTTTACTTTCCATAACTGATCGTTTTGTATTGAGCCGGCAATGGCGGCTTCAATTATAAGCCCCTCGTACCACCGAGCCTTAAAGTTTATCTGCTTATCTGCTCCGGCAATCAGCAATATGCTATCGCCGGTTTCGAACCAAAGCTGGCAGGTGGAAGCCTCCAACGGTTTTGAGGGGGTGAGGTCAAAAGTGCCATCCGGTTTTATAGTGGTGGTGGCTACAGGCTGGTACACCAAACTTTGATATTGGGCCAGGGTAACCTTACCTGTTTTGTTGACTGGATAGTTAGAGATGGCGCCCTTAACCAAAGTGGTTTGACAAAAAGCAATAAAGGGGAGGAGACAGGAGAGTGTAAAGGATAAAAAGAGTTTAAACCGCATAGTCAAAAATATGGCTTTCCCCGTTGCGGTGTATAACAATAATGCCTGGCTACTGGTATCCTTGTTATTTTTACCCCTAACTGACGGGTATGGGAACCCTGCAGCTTTGGTAGCATATGAGTTTTCTGCTTGATTTAATTCGCGCCCTTAGTAAGGAAGAGGTGCAAAAAATGCTTTTAATGCCTGTAAAAGGCAGGGAAGAAGAAGTGTTGCAAAAAACGCTGAACTATCGCAATACAACCGCCGAGGTTGATGGCGAGATTCAGCAGCAACTGGGTCTTTCCAAATCGCATTTCGATAAAATCAATTCCGTTTTACTGGAGAAAAGTTTTTCCTTTTTAACCGATGGTACTGACCAGAAGATATTTACGCTGCTACTGCAAAAGCAACTTACGGACTTATTATACCACGAACTTAAGATGCGCGAGAAAGCGCTGCTGAAAAAGGGAACAGAAAAAGAACTAAGAGAGTTTTACCTGCAGGCTTTTTTAGCTGCAAGAAAGGTTGGGGTTAATAAACTTAATATAAACCTGCTGCGCAAATACGGAGCGGAGTACCTTAAGCATTTCCCCAAGGCAGACTTGCAGGATAAGGCTGAGATATGGCTGATGTACGAACACACTTCGTTGTTTTACAATTCTGTAATGGGTAATTCCAACAGCCATGAGCCTGAGTTTTGGAAAAACATTAACAAATGGGAGAAGGAGTTAAAAGGTAAGAAACTGCACAGGGCTAATTTTCATCTGGAATTGGCAAAGGCTAATTTTTATGACTTCTGCACCTCAGATGGAGACAACCTGATTAAGAGCCTTGAAACTGCTCTTAAGGAATTTGAAGCAGCAAAAGGCACGGTGCCGCAGGCATTTCAATTGTACGCCTACACTAAACTGGCTAAAGCCTATTGCCAGGCCGATTATTTTGAAAAAGCACTGGATACGTACCGCGAAAGCATGAGAAAATGGCCTGAGTTAAAGAAAAATATTTACCACCCTGTTATGTTTGCGGTTATAGCCATCATCAATCATCGGTTTGACGAGGCACAGGGCATGCTGGATGAAAATACACACGACATACTGATGCACCGAACCGACATTGGTATGTTTTTTAATGTGGCCCGCAATTATGCAGTGCTGCATATTCATAAAAACGAATTTGACAAGGCCCTGGAATATATACATATGTTTCTGCAGGTAAACCGTGTGGAAACAGACCTGTTGGGGGAAATACTTAACCGCATTGTACAAAACGCCTATTTTGCTGCTATAGGAGATTGGGAAACTGCGCTAAGCCTTATAAAGAAAAACAAGAAATTTTTGGCTAATAAGCCGCAATCGGTTATGATTACCGAGTATGAAAAATTTTTTAACCTGCTGAGATTGGTTGTAAGGCACAAAGCTAAGGGCGAAAAACTGCCCGCCGATTTTGATGAGCAGATGAGCGCCTACCGCAGAAATATTGCCAAGCTGTATGGCGACCTTCTATTGAAAATACTGGAGAGGAAATAACAAACAGCGCCGCTTACCGTTTGAATTCAATAATGGTATAACTGTCGTCGTGGCTTTCTTTAAGAACCAGTTTTTGCTCTGTAAGCTCTTCAATTTCCCACGATTCCATTTCATCCATATCAAGTTCGTGCATGCTTACCAGTTTATCGTTCTCCCACTTATAAGTAGCATTTTTTACTTCGTACATATGCCCTGCAGTTCCCACCCTGGCATAAAACCGCCCGTTCTTATCAAACTGCATATAGATTTTACGTAGTGCATCAAATTCACCCTTTATCTGCGCTTCGGCCTCTGCTGAATCGGATTTTGATACCACACCATTTTGCTGCAGGCCTTTCAGGTTTTCGGTTATTGCCTTTTGCATGCTGTCAACATGGGTAGCATTATCGCCATTGCGCAGCTGAACAAACTGCCACTTCCCAATCAAAAGTTCCTTATTAAAGGACTGTGCGTTGGACAGTAAGGCAGAAAAAACGAACAAAGCGAAGAAGATGTTTCTCATGGCTTACTTAATTGTTACTGTTCAAAAATAAAACATCCGAAGGTTTAGCTTCGGATGTGGAGTAAATTATTTCAGAAATTTAAAGTTTTTACCCGGATAGTAAGCCATTGGGCCTAACTCTTCCTCAATACGTAGCAACTGGTTATATTTTGCAATACGATCCGTACGCGAGGCCGAGCCGGTTTTAATTTGTCCGCAGTTTAAGGCTACAGCAAGGTCAGCAATTGTGGTGTCCTCAGTTTCGCCGCTACGGTGGCTCATTACGCTGGTGTAAGCGTTACGGTGTGCCAGGTTAACTGCATTTATGGTTTCAGTAAGCGATCCTATTTGGTTTACCTTAACAAGTATAGAGTTAGCCGTTTTTGCATCAATGCCTTTTTGCAGGCGGTTTACGTTAGTAACAAAAAGGTCGTCGCCAACCAACTGCACTTTATCACCCACTTTTTTGGTAAGCAACTCCCAACCTTTCCAGTCATCTTCGGCCATGCCATCTTCAATAGAAAGGATAGGGTATTTTTTACACCAGTTAGCCCAGTAGTTTACCATCTCCTCGCTGCTAAGCTTTTTGCCATTGCTTTTGTGGAAGTGGTACACCCTGGCCTTTTCATCATAAAACTCAGTAGAAGCGGCATCCATAGCTATGTAAATATCTTTGCCGGGCTTGTAGCCTGCTGCCTCAATGGCGCTAAGTACGGTTTCAATCGCCTCTTCATTGCTCTTTATTTCAGGGGCAAAGCCGCCCTCGTCTCCTACGTTAGTGCTGTATCCTTTTTTCTTTAAAACACTTTTCAGGTTATGGAATACCTCAACACCCATGCGCAATGCCTCGCTGAATTTATCGGCATTTACAGGCATAATCATAAATTCCTGGAAATCGATTTTATTATCAGCATGTGCTCCGCCGTTAAGGATGTTCATTAAAGGTACAGGAAGCGTATTAGCGTTAACCCCGCCAACATAGCGGTAAACGGGCATACCCAATTCCTCAGCTGCGGCCTTGGCAACTGCTAACGAAACACCAAGTATAGCATTGGCACCCAACTTACCCTTGTTAGAGGTGCCGTCCAGCAAAATCATAATCTGGTCTATAGCATTTTGCTCAAATACGCTCAGGCCTTCAAGTTCCTTCGCAATTTTGGTGTTTACAAAGTCAACTGCCTTTAAAACTCCCTTACCCAGGTAGCGTTTTTTATCGCCATCGCGTAATTCTACAGCCTCATGCTTGCCGGTGCTGGCACCGCTGGGTACAATAGCGCGGCCCAGGCTGCCGTTGCTGGTTATCACGTCAACTTCAATGGTAGGGTTACCACGGCTGTCTAATACCTGCCGGGCGTGTATTTTGGCTATCTGGCTCATGTTTATTGTTTAATGGGTGCGAACATAATCCTAAGAAGGAATATCTGCAAAGGCAATATGCGTACATCACTTAACAGGCAGGCGTTATCAATAAAGCGAGAGGGATAAATATGATTAAAAATTTGTTTGCCCTTTTGTTAGATTAAAGTTCTAATACCACGCACAAACATGGCAAATTTTGTAAAAGACATGCTGGCTTTTGGGCTTACAGTAGGGCTATCGGATAGAGAAACCTTTGTAGCTAAAGTTGCCGGATTGATTGAAGAATACCAAAAGGACCCTGAAAAGGCCGAAAAGTGGGCAGGGGCAATTGTGGACTACCTGGAAGAGATGAAAGAAAATATAAGGATGCAGAATAACATCAGCAGCGCCCTTGGCGGCAATTTAGCCGATGGAGATAAGATAGACAGGCTTACAAGCGCTATAGATACATTGACCGAACAGCTTAAAAAACAACAAGGGGTAAAATAGGCTATGTTTAAAATTTTCCGCATTCGTCAGTTTTACCTGGGTTTGGTACGCGCCATTGGCATAATGGGCATTTTGATTAAGTATTTTATCGTGGAGTGGATGAGCGAGCACCGCTTTTTTATGCGCTTTATCCCTAAACAGTACAAGCGAAATGGAATCGTATTATCAGACCCCGAACGACTAAGAACCGTAATAGAAGAGTTAGGGCCTACCTTTGTAAAATTCGGGCAAATACTGGCCGACCGGCCCGACCTTATCTCGGAAAAGCTGCGAAAGGAGTTGAAGAAACTGCAAACGGAAGTAGAAGAGTTTAACCATGATTTGGCTATAAGAGAAATTGAAGAAGAACTTGGGGGGCCGATAGAAACCTTTTTTGAGAGTTTCGAAACCAAATGTATTGGCTCAGCAAGTATCGGGCAGGTTTATAAAGCAAGGCTAAAAAGCGGTGAGGAAGTAGTTGTAAAAATTCAAAGGCCGAACATACTTGCCAAAATTAAGCTGGACCTTCAGATACTGGCATTTCTATCTACCGAATTGGTAAAAGAATACCCCGGCCTTAATGCGGTGGATATTGTTGGTGTTGTGAATGAGTTTGGGCAAACCTTATTAAAGGAACTGAATTACCTGAATGAAGCGGCCAACGCTGCCCGCTTTGGCGAGATGTTTCGCCACTCTGCCATCTGTAAAATACCCAAGGTGTATAACGACCTTACAACGAGCAAAATGCTGGTGATGGAGTACGTATCGGGTATTTCGCCTGATGATGTGCAGTTGTTGTTGCAAAACAATATTGACCCTAAGGAGATTGCTAATAACGGGGCTGTTATTCTACTGGAGATGATATTTAAGCATGGCTTTTTTCATGCCGACCCCCATGCCGGTAACCTGTTTATTTTACCCGATAAGAGAATAGCATTTATTGATTTTGGGATGGTGGGTGTACTCAAGCCTTCGCACATGCAGTTTTTGGCGGGCTTTACCATGGGGCTGGCGCTTAAAAAGGCAAGCTTTATTACCGATGCCTTACTAACACTTTGCGGTAAACGCTTTTTTGCTGAAAGAGAAGACCTGGAGTTTTCAGTGGAAGAAATGCTGAGAAGGCACAGCGCTTTTAGTTATGAGAATATGAGCTTTGCCATGATACTGAACGAAAGTGTAAACATTATACTGAAGTATGAATTGCAATTGCCGGGAAGTTTCTACCTGTTATTGAAAGCATTGGCTACTATAGAAAAATTCGGGTATAACCTTAATCCTCATATTTCACTGGCCAATGTTATTCGCCCATATGCCGAGGACCTGATAAAGGAAAAGTTTTCGCCGAAGGAGATTGCCGGCGGCATATACGAAGTTGTGAAGGACTATATGCGGTTAATACGTGATTTCCCCGGGGAGATAAACGAGATATTGTTTAAGTTAAAACAAGGCAAAGTTATTATGGATATTAACCTTGCTAACCCTAATGTGTTAATGGGGTCGGTTAAACAAATCGGGCGCATCCTTTCTGTAACTTTTCTGATCTGTGTTATGCTGGCCGGCTCAGTGGTAATGATGGTATGGGACAAGCATCCCACTATAGCGGCAATTATGTTTGGAGTATCCTTATTCTTTTCGATGGGGCTGCTGCTGCGGCTAATGATAAAAGTGCGGCTGTAGCGCAATGTAATTACTTCAATAGCGAAAAATGATTTTCGCGGAGAGCGTAGCGGTAAAGTTTTTCGCCAACCAGCCGCATTAAGTGGCCGCCTTTGGCATCAGGGTATATACTATCACCACCTGTGGTTAGAATTTGTGGTTCGTATTTGAGTGCAGTTGGTTTATTGCCATCAGTAAACTCGTAGGCGTTTAAGGCGTGCATGCTGTTGCTGCTACCGCGTGTAAACATTACCTCCGGCTTTTGGTCGTTGTCTAAATCGCTTAACCAGCTGGCGCTTATTTTACCAAGTCTAACTTCTTTTACTACTGTATCCTTAACATTGGTACGGCCGCGGTATATAATACAAAACTCGCCGGAGTCCGGCTTGCCCCAGGCTACAACATCATAAACATCGTATGGCCCCCATTGATGGGTTTTAAAGTACTCGTAGGAACTTTCCATACCTAACTGCATGGCCGTGTCCTGCGCAATGCCAACGGTATCAATAACCCCGAAGCCCTCGGCTTGGTAGTTATTATTGTTGCAGGAGAAAAGTAAAGGAGTAAGAAGAAGCAAAAGCGCGGCAAATTTCATTGTAGCCTGCTAGTTAGATTTCATGTCTTCAATAAACTGATCGAAGAGGTAACGGCTATCGTGCGGGCCCGGTGAGCTTTCGGGGTGGTACTGCACGCTAAACGCTTTTTTACCTTTTATCCGTATTCCCTCAATAGTATTGTCATTAAGGTTAACGTGTGTAATTTCTACATGAGATGACTTCTCGATAGCCTCGCGTGAAACCTCAAAGCCGTGGTTTTGCGAGGTTATCTCGCTGAACCCGCTTACGAGGTTTTTAACCGGGTGGTTAATGCCGCGGTGCCCGTGGTGCATTTTATAGGTAGGTATATCGTTAGCCAGGGCTAACAGCTGGTGGCCAAGGCAAATACCAAATACAGGCTTGTTGGCCTCGCATATTTCCTTAACGGTTTTAATAGCATACTTCATGGCAGCCGGGTCACCCGGGCCATTGCTTATGAAATAACCATTTGGTTTAAACTGCTCCATTTCTTTAAATGGCGTTTGTGCGTTGAACACCTTTGCGTATACGCCGCGCTCGGTCATACACTTTAATATGTTCTCCTTTATGCCGCAGTCTAAAACCGCCACACGTAAGGGGGCATCGGCACTGCCGTAGCTGTAAGCCTCTTTAGTGGTAACTTTTATGGCAAGGTCAAGGCCGTCCATATCAGGGGCGGCGGCTAGTTGCTTTTTCAGGGCGTCCACATCTGTTGTTTCCGAACTGATGATACAGTTCATGGCGCCCTTGGTGCGCACATGTATGGTTAATGCGCGGGTATCAACATCACTAATACCAACCAGGTTGTTTTTTTCAAAGTATCCCTGCAGGCTGTCATCAGCATTTTTACGGGAATAGGCTTGTGCCGTATACCGCTTGCATATCATGCCCGCAATTTTTACACCGGCGCTTTCCACTTCAGTGCTTTTTACACCGTAGTTACCTATGTGGTCTGCTGTCATAATTATAATCTGGCCGAAATAGGAGGGGTCGGTAAATATTTCCTGGTAGCCGGTCATACCCGTATTAAAACAGATTTCGCCTGTTGTAGTGCCGATTTTACCTAATGCTTTGCCGTGGAAGACGGTGCCGTCCTGTAGAACTAATACCGCCGGGGTGGGAGTGAACGCTTTTGTCATTAAAATGCAAATATAAATGGGATTGCCGGATTAAAGTGTAGAAAGCCTGTTTTGAACGGCACTGTGGAAAAATGTAGTAAGTATTAACATTAGTAAGTGCCATTGTAAATACGGGGGCGGTTTAATAGTAACGTTAATTACAGGCAGGTAAAGCGCTAAAAGGTTTTATTTGCTGTGGTGAGTTTTGATATCAATAACTGGAAGCAAAAAGCCAACGAGCAAAAAAAGGCGAACAAGCAGTTTTTGGATAAGGCGAAAAAGAAGCGTGGAATGGAAAAGCACCTGCCGGCCCTGCACGATGAAGCCTTTGAAAAAATTGATTGCCTGAATTGCGCAGGGTGCTGTAAAACCATTTCGCCCAGATTTAAAACACCTGACATAGTACGCATTTCGAAATTTTTGGGGATGAAGCAGGGCGATATGATTGAAACCTACCTTAGGCTTGACGAAGATGGCGACTATGTTGTAAAGAAGAGCCCCTGCCCGTTTTTGGGCGCCGACAGCTATTGCAGTATATACGAAGCAAGGCCCGGCGACTGCCGTAATTACCCTTACACGGATAGTGGTGAGTTTTTTGAATATGCCAATACTACCTACCAAAACTCAACCACCTGCCCGGCAGTGTTTTATGTGTTGGAACGTTTACGGCAGATAATACCTTAAACTACGGCAAGAGGATTGCCAAGTTGATCCGCCACTTCTGACAGGGCTTTCATAGTCATTTCCATATCCAGCTTTGTGCTGCAGGTAAGCAGAATTTCCCGACTCTTATTTAATACCTCATAGGCCTGGTGTAGCTTACCCTGTTCTTTATATACGATACCCAGGTTATAGTAAGAGATACTTAAATGTGCCGGAGTGCCGAATTTTTTGCGAAGTTCAAGGGAGCGGGATAAGTATTCCTCGGCCTTTTCCCAGTTTTTAAGGATAACGTAGGAAGTGCCTATGTTACTGTAGGCGCTCGCCATATTGCCAAGGTCGTAGTGCTGTTCAAAGGTTTCAGCCGCTTCGTGAAAATACCGGAGAGATTCTTCGGCCTTTAGCATATTAACCAATACATTGCCTATCCCCATTAAGGCATTGGCCCTTCTTATAAAGTGCTGAGGAGCCGATACCAGCTGCAGGCAATTTTGAAGGTATTGTAATGATTCCTCGGAACCCTCATGTTGCACTTCTGAATTTATGGCCAGGGCAATAAGCACATCGGCCTTCAACTCTATAAAGTCCGGTATGCCTTCTGTAGCCAGGTTTAGGCTTTGCATTAGGCTATTATAGGCGTTATCGTGTTCGCCGTTAAAGGCGTAACATTGGCCAACCAACCAATAATGGCGGGCCAAAGCGTTTTTACAGGCCGTATCCTTAAACCGTTCTATTGCGGCAAGCGAATTTGCCGAAGCCTTGTCGTACCTGGAGTGGAAACTGATTTCGGCCATGCTTTGGTTCAGCTCCAGATTAAGCAAAACTTCTTCATTCTCTAACTGGCCGTATTCCAGCTTTAACTGTCGCAAATCCTCCAGGGCAGCCGCTGTATTGCGCTGTATAAGCTCTCTATTAGAGCCTATCATTCTTAAAATCCACTTTAAATTCATAGTTCTCGGGGCAGCAAATATAAGAGAATGAAAAATGTTCCACGCTTTTTGCAATGTGGAAAATACAAGCCGTGGCTTGTTAAAGGGCCTACCAGTCAATGATTTACGTCATAAAATTGGGGTGTTTATGGTTAGTTTTCTATATTTGGTAGCTCTTGTTTTGCCCGTTAAAGCATCGCTTTCCAAAAATTATTCGGGCGGGTTTTGCTTTTCTGAACTATAATCCTATTTTTGCCGTCCATTTTTGAAAGCACGGCTGGAAATCGTGCATAAAATATTGATCATGAGCCAAGCGACTTATAAACCGCGCTTAAAAGAGCGCTACGCTAAAGAAATTGCGCCCGCATTAATGAAGAAGTTCAATTACACTTCTGTTATGCAGGTTCCCCGCCTAGAAAAAATTTGCTTAAACCAAGGTGTTAACGGTGCTACTTCTGACAAGAAGTTAGTGGATGTTGCCGTTCAGGAGATGACCGCTATTGCCGGTCAAAAAGCCATTGCTGCAAAATCGCGCAAGGCTATCTCTAACTTCAAACTCCGCGAAAACATGCCTATCGCCAGCCGCGTTACTTTACGCCGCGAACGTATGTATGACTTTTTGGACCGTTTGATTGCCGTGTCTTTACCACGCGTTCGCGACTTTAAAGGTATTAACCCTAAAGGTTTCGACGGCCGTGGCAATTTCACTATGGGTATAAAAGAGCAGATCATTTTCCCTGAAATGGAAATTGATAAGGTTACCAAGATTAACGGTATGGATATCACCTTCGTAACATCGGCCCAAACTGATGAAGAAGCTTATGCCCTGCTTGAAGCCCTGGGTATACCATTTAAGAAGGACGAAAAGAAAAATCAGTAAACAGAAAATACAAACTGAAAGATGGCTAAAAAATCAATTGAAGCTCGTCAGCGCAAAAGAGAAAGACTGGTTGCGAAGTTCGCCAAGAAGCGCGAAGAACTGAAAGAAGCCGGTGAATGGGCATTGTTGGATAAACTGCCTAAAAACACTTCAAAGGTTCGTTTACGTAACCGTTGTGCCTTAACCGGCCGCCCACGTGGTTATGTTCGCGATTTCGGTGTTTGCCGTATTAAATTCCGCGACCTTGCCAGCGAGGGTAAGATTCCGGGAGTGACCAAAGCTTCATGGTAATAATTTAAAGAACTCAATTAAACAAGAATACAATGGTTATTGATCCAATATCCGACTACCTGACAAGAATCAGGAACGCCCAGCAGGCAGGTCACCGTTTTGTTGAAATTCCTGCTTCGAAGGTGAAAAAGAGAATTACAGAAATTCTCTACGACAAGGGGTATATCCTGAAATATAAGTTTGAAGACGAAGGTCCACAGGGTGTAATTAAAATAGCATTGAAGTATGATGCTGCTACAAAAACTCCTGTTATCAAAAGCCTTCAGCGTGTTTCAACCCCGGGTTTACGCCAATATAAAGGCGCCGGCGAATTACCACGTGTGTTAAGCGGTTTGGGTATTGCTATCATCTCTACTTCTCAGGGTTTAATGACTGACAAGGAAGCAAGAACCAAAGGTATTGGTGGTGAAGTGTTGTGCGAAGTATTCTAAAGAAATTTTAAAGCGTTAAAACGTAGTTTATGTCACGTATAGGAAAAGCGCCCATTACCCTGCCGAAAAGTGTAACGGTAGAAATTATGAGCGGCAACGTTGTAAAAGTTAAGGGCCCTAAAGGCGAATTATACCAGGCAGTTGACCCTGATATTACCGTAAAGGTAAGTGATGGTACGCTAACTGTTGAGCGCCCTACTGAACAAAAACGTCATAAAGCGCTGCACGGTACTTACCGTTCAGTACTAAGCAATATGGTTAAAGGTGTATCTGACGGTTACACCCGTAACATGGAACTGGTTGGTGTGGGTTTCCGTGCGGAAGCTGCCAAGCAGGTGTTAACCCTTAACGTGGGTTACTCTCACCCTGTTGTGGTGTTGTTGCCTAACGAGGTTAAAGTTAGCGCCAAGCAGGACAAGGGGCAGAACCCTACCATTACGCTTGAGTCTCACGACCGCGAATTGTTAGGCCTGGTAGCTTCTAAAATACGTGGCATACGTAAGCCTGAACCATACAAAGGAAAAGGTATTAAGTACAGCGACGAGACATTGAGGAGAAAAGCAGGTAAGAGCGCAGCTAAGAAGTAATTAAGTAATCGGTGTTAATATGGTTAAACCATAAACCACCCAATAAATTAATCATCTTAAAAAACTGGTAAGATGGCATTCAGTAAAGAAGCAAGAAGAGAGAAAATAAGAAACAGAATCCGTGGAAAAGTGCGTGGTAGCGCTGAGCGTCCGCGCCTGGCAGTATTCCGTAGCAACCGCGATATATATGTGCAGTTGATTAACGACGATAACGGCACAACCATTGCGTCTGCTTCTTCTCGCGAAAAGGAATTTAAGCGCAGCGGAAACAAAACTGAACAAAGCAAGGCCGTAGGCACTGCCATAGCTCAAAAGGCTAAAGAAAAAGGTGTTGCTAATGTAGTGTTTGACCGTGGCGGTTTTCTTTACCACGGCCGTATCAAAGCCGTAGCTGAAGGTGCACGCGAAGGAGGTCTTCAGTTCTAATTCATAAATTAAGATTACACAGATAATATAAGAACAATGGCAAAAGATAACGTTCAAAAGCTTAAAGCAAGTGAACTGGAATTAAAAGAGAAAGTGGTTAACATCCGCCGTGTAACCAAGGTTACCAAAGGTGGTAGAACTTTCACCTTTTCAGCAACTGTAGTTATCGGTAACGGCAACGGTATTGTTGGCGAAGGCTTAGGAAAGGCCCGTGAGGTTCAGGAAGCTATTCAAAAAGCAATTGACGACGCTAAGAAGAACCTGGTGAATATTCCTGTATTTAAAGGAACTATTCCACATGTTCAGCATGGTAAATTCGGCGCTGCAAAAGTTATGCTTAAGCCGGCCTCACAAGGTACCGGTGTTATAGCCGGTGGTGCTATGCGTGCTGTGTTGGAAAGTGCCGGTATTAAGGACGTGTTGGCCAAGTCTCAGGGCGGTTCAAACCCTGCAAACGTTATCAAGGCAACGCTTGATGCCCTGGGCAAACTGCGCGACCCTTACACTGTTTCTAAAAACAGAAACGTGGCAATGGAAAAAGTGTTTAAAGGATAAGAAACAGTATTAAGCAATTAGTATTGAGTATTTAGATAATACAAAGAGTACAATCTTAAAATCATGGCAAAGATTAAAGTTACCAAAACCAAAAGCACCATCGAAAAAGATGAGCGCCAGAAAAGAACAATGAAGGCGTTAGGCTTGAATAAAATGGGCGATAGCAATGTGTTGGAAAACAACGCTGCTGTAGCCGGTATGGTTAAAAAGGTGCTGCACCTGATAAAAGTTGAAAACGTTTAATCAACGGAATAAAAATTAAGAGCAATGGAATTGAATAAACTGACACCTGCTGCAGGTGCTTTAGGCAAGAGAAAAAGAAAAGGCAGAGGCCAGGGTTCTACCGATGGCGGAACTTCGGGTCGTGGACATAAAGGTGCTAAGTCACGTTCAGGCTACAAGCAAAAGCTTGGCCACGAGGGCGGACAGATGCCTTTACAGCGCCGTATGCCTAAAGTGGGCTTTAAAAACCCATTCCGTGTTGATTATACCGGCTTAAACCTTGGTAAAATCCAGCATATTCTCGATAATCACGGTTTAACAGAAATTACTGTTGAGAACCTGCGCGAGAAGGGCCTGTTAGGTAAAAGCGCTTTAGTGAAGGTGCTTGCCAGTGGTGAATTAAAGAGCAAAGTGAATGTAAGTGCTCACGCAATCAGCGAATCGGCCAAGGCAAAAATAGAAAGCCTGGGCGGCACGGTGAACATCGTGAAGTAATTCCGGACAATAATTTCGGAGGATTCCTTTAGGGGAATCCTTTTTCACATAGAGAAAGACAGAAAACTCAAATGAAACTTATTCAAAAACTCAGGGAGATCTGGAGCATAGAGGAACTTCGTCAAAGAATTCTTCTTACGCTGGGTCTTATCCTTATTTACCGTTTAGGAACCTACATTACCCTTCCGGGTATTGACCCTACCCAATTGGATAACATGGCCAAGCAGGGTTCAGGTGGTATCTTAGGCCTGGTAAACCTGTTTGCGGGTGGTGCGTTTTCGCGCGCCTCGGTTTTCGCATTAGGTATTATGCCTTATATCTCTGCATCTATCGCTATTCAGCTGTTAACCCTGGCAATACCTTATTTCCAGAAGCTGCAGAAAGAAGGCGAGAGCGGAAGAAGACAACTGAACCAGTACACCCGTTTGCTTACTATTGTGGTTACAGCTTTTCAGGGTGCGGGTTATGTTATTTACCTGCGTAGCGCTGATGCAGCTGCGGTTCTTCCTAACCTTTCTCCGGTAATGTTCTGGATTTCTACCGTAGTAACTCTTACAGCAGGTACCCTGTTTGTGATGTGGATGGGTGAAAGAATTACTGACAAAGGTATTGGTAATGGTATTTCATTAATTATCATGGTGGGTATTTTGGCCCGTTTCCCTCAGGCAGTTATTCAGGAGTTTTCAGTACGCGCTACTACCTCAGGTGGTGGTTTGTTTGCCTTTGTTATTGAGATAGCTGTACTAATTGTGGTTATCGCTGCTTGTATACTTTTAATACAAGGCACACGCCGTATTCCGGTTCAATATGCTAAGCGTAATATTATACAGGGTGGTAAAATGATGCAGGCCGGTGGTGTTCGCCAATACCTGCCTTTAAAGCTTAACGCATCAGGGGTTATGCCAATCATCTTTGCCCAGGCTATCATGTTTCTGCCTGCAACTATAGGCCAGTTCTTTGGTAGCGGCGCCAGCAACAGTGGTTTTCTGATGACATTGAGTGATAACGCTTCTTTTGCTTATAACGTAGTTAACTTCGTATTGATAGTAGCATTTACCTACTTCTATACTGCGTTAATCATTAACCCTACGCAAATAGCTGACGACCTTAAGCGTAACAACGGCTTTATACCCGGTATTAAGCCAGGTAAAAAAACGGAGGAGTTTATTGATACCGTTATATCGCGTATTACATTACCGGGTGCAATATTCCTGGGTTTTGTAGCTATTATGCCGGCAATCATTATGATTTTTAACGTTAACCGTGCGTTTGCCCTGTTTTTTGGTGGCAGCTCAATCCTGATTATGGTTGGCGTTATATTGGATACACTGCAGACCATTGAAACATACCTGCTAAACCGCCACTACGACGGCTTAACTTCGTCCGGCAGAATTAAAGGACGCCAGGGTAATATGTATCAGCAGTCTTATTAATAGTAACTGAAGATGTTCTCGATAATATAAAAACGCCCCTCTCCTTATACGAGAGGGGATTTTATTTAAGCACATGGGTATTATAGTTAGAACCACCGAGGAAATTGAACTGATTCGCCAAAGCTGCATCCTTTTATCGCGCACGATGGGGGAAATTGGCAAGGCTATTAAGGCCGGCGGTAACGGGCTTGAACTTGATAAACTAGCCGAAACCTTTATCCGTGATAACGGTGGCAAGCCTTCTTTTAAAGGCTATGACGGTTTCCCCAACTCACTTTGCATCTCTATAAATGATGAGGTAGTGCACGGCATACCTAAATCAGCCGCGTTTAAAGAAGGAGACATTATATCAATAGACTGCGGTGTTTTTATGAATACCTTCCATGGCGATATGGCCTATACCTTTGGGATAGGCAAGCTGGCGCCGGAGGTGGAACAACTGCTTAAAGTAAGCAAACAAAGCCTTTACCTGGGTATAGAACAGGCTACCACCGGCAAGCGTACAGGTGATATAGGTTTTGTAATACAGGACTTTTGCGAGAGGCAGCACCCTTATAAGTGCGTGCGCGAATTGGTTGGGCATGGCGTTGGCCATACCCTGCACGAGGACCCGCAGGTCCCTAATTATGGCAAAAGAGGCGGCGGCCCGCGTTTGCCTGAGAATTGTGTAATTGCCATTGAGCCCATGATAAACCTGGGCAAGCGCGATATATATAGTAAGCGCGATAACTGGACGATTGCCACCCAGGATGGCAAACAATCAGCGCATTTTGAACATACCGTGCTGGTTAAGGCCCCTAAAGCCGATATACTTACCAGCTTTGAATGGATAGAGGCAGCCGTTAACGCTAACCCCGATTTGGCTAAAATCTAAGCCCCCCTTATTCTTTATTGTATATAACAAAGCTGCTGCGCCATTCTACATAGCGCAGGCATGTGGCTACGGTTTTTTATGAAACTATCGGCTGCTATAAGTGCAAAACAAGCCCTATACCCGGGCTATACAACTTATTTGTTGTATGGGTAATTGTTTGTGTTTTAAAGTTAGGGGTGTGTGTTGTAATTGACCACTCAAAAACAGCATCGCTGAAAATGATTCGGGCGTAAAAGAATTCGAAAATCATACGCCATGAAAAATTTTCTAATAAGTATTTGTCTGATAACACTGGCCCTTACCACAAGGGCTAACGTTCAGGCAAGTTTTACTCCGGATAAATTAGCCGGATGCCCACCCTTGTTAGTGAATTTTACTAATACCTCTTCGCCAGGCAACTTAAACTACCGTTGGGATTTTGGCAACGGCAATTCTTCTACGCTGGCTAATCCTTCTGCTATGTTCTTAACCTCCGGTACTTATAAAGTGGTGCTGATAGTTAATAACGGTGTGCAGGCCGATAGCATGGAACAGGAGATAACCGTGTTTCAACTTCCGCAGGTTGACTTTACCGCGCCCTTTATTAATGCATGCGAACAGGATACAGTAGAATTTGTATCAAATGTAATACCGGGCAGCGCTCCTATTACTGATTATGCCTGGGGTTTTGGTGATGGTATAGCCAGCAGCGATGTTGATGCTGCGCATATATACGCACAACCCGGGTTGTTCGACATTACACTGGTTGTGCAGGATGACAACAACTGCACTGCTAACAAAACCAAGCATAACTATATTCAGGTATTTGATAAGCCCGTGGCTGCTTTTACCGCAGCACCGGATATAAGCTGTAATGCATCTGAACTTATAAGCTTTATTGATTCTTCAATAGGCAATAACCTTAGTTACTACTGGATGCTGGATGACAGTGTTACTTCAACACTACAAAGCCCAACCCACACCTACTACCAGGAAAAGAAAACCGTAAAGTTGGTTGTAACGGATATGAACGGTTGCACTGATACCATAAAACATAAGATAAGTGTAACCGATTTACAGGCCAATTTTTCAGCTAATAAGCTGCATGCCTGCGCCGGCGAAACTATCAAGTTTACCAACCAATCTAACTTTCCCGGAACAGCCTGGAACTGGTTTTTCGGCGATGGTACTGCTGCTAACAGCCAGAATCCGCAGAAAGTGTACAGCACTCCCGGGGTGTACTCCGTAACCTTTATTGTAAAGGACGGCCCTTGCAGCGATACAATTGTTAAGCCTAATTACATAACTATAACAACGGGCTTTTCAGTAAGCTTTAATGCTGATGTTACCAGCAGCTGCGAAACGCCGATGACTGTAAACTTTACCAATAATACCCCGGGCGGTGTACAGTTTACCTGGACCTTTGGTGACGGCACAACCTCAACACAAGAAGACCCAACCAAACTTTATACCACCAACGGCACGTTTGCAGTAACCCTAACGGTTACTGATACCAGCGGCTGCACTGTTACCGGCGTAATACCCGGCATGATAAGTACATCTTTACCAATACCACGCTTTAACTGCGATTCAGTAGGATGCCCCGGCAATGCAATGAGTTTTGCCAACCATTCATCAGATGCAGTTCACTACTTATGGAATTTTGGTGATGGCGATACTTCTCATATTACTAACCCATCGCACACTTATAACACACCGGGCACTTACACGGTTAGCCTTACTGCTACAAACAGCAAAGGTTGTGATAGCACCATTGTAAAGCATGTAACTATTGATGATGTAGAAGTTGATTTTTCAGTTAATCAGACTTTTTCTCCTTGTCCTCCTTTTGTGGCCATCTTTAACAGCACGGCCAATAAAAACAACCTTAAATACATATGGAGCTTTGGCGATGGCACTACTGATACTGCTGCTAACCCAACCCACATTTACTTTTACCCCGGCTTATATACCGTTAGCGTAGTTGCTATAACCCCTTACGGTTGCGCTGATACAACCACTTACGTTGACCTTATTGAGGTGCAGGGTCCATCAGGACAGTTTACTGTTACGCCAACCGAAGGATGTATCCCTTTAACCGTTAACTTTAATGCTGCCGTATCAGCAAACACTTACAGCATGTGGGCTGATTTAGGTGACGGTGGCTTAGTATCTGACTCTTTAACCTTCAGCTACGTTTACAACCAGATTGACACCTTCCACCCAAAGTTTATACTGCTTGACCACATCGGCTGCAAGGTATCATACGACTTAACACCGGTTGTAACTCACCAGGGCCCGGTTCTGCAATTGCAGGATACTACAGTATGCCCCGGCAATGTATTGCTGATTACTGCGGGAACTGACAGCTACAAATGGATGCCGGCTACAGGCTTAAACTGCGATACCTGTTCAACTGTAATTGTAAACCCTCAGCACACCATAATTTACCAGGTAACAGCGCAAAACCAATATGGCTGCCAGGCTACTGAGAACTTAACTATAACTGTTGACGCATTACCGGTTATTACGCCAAGCGCACCTGCTAAAGTTTGCAAAGGCCAACCTGTTCAGTTAAGCGCTGGTAATGTTTCGCGCCTTTCATGGTCTCCGGCTTTATACTTAAGCGATTCCACCAGTGCCCACCCGGTTTGCACTCCACAACAATCTATTACTTATGATATCACTGCTTACAACAGCCTTGGCTGTTCAGCTACAGGCCAGGTTGAGGTGGAGGTGGTAGAAAAGGTAGAAGTTAATGCCGGTGGCGATACCACACTATGTGTAGGCGGCTCGGTACAACTGAACTCAACTATCGTTAACGGCCCAATGAGCGGTGTAAACTACAACTGGTTTCCTGCAAACTATCTTGACAGCAGCAATGTAAGTAACCCTACAGCGACAGTTGCCGGCCAGGCCGTAAACTTCCTGCTGATAGCTTCTGCTCCCGGCTGCGCGCCTGATTCAGAAACAGTGATGATTAATGTAAGCGCTACACCTGATATTGAAGCTTCGGAAGATGTAACTACTACGCCGGGTGCTGAGGTGCAGGTTTATGCCTCATCGCACAGCGACCTTAACTATGCATGGCAAAGCAAGGACGCTGTTAACTGCAGCGATTGCCGCCGCACTTATTTAAATCCCACAAGCAGCCAAACTGTATATGTTACAGGTACCAACGCTTATGGTTGCAGCGCTACCGATTCTTTGCACATCAATATCATCAGTTGCGATCCTAACTCGGTATATGTGCCAAACACATTTACACCTAACGGCGATGGCAACAACGATAAACTTTTCATCCGCAGCAAAACACTGGCAAACCTGGAGTACTTCAGAGTGTTTGATGAGTGGGGCCGCCTTGTATTTGAAACCCAAAACATGCAGGAAGGTTGGGACGGAACCATTGGTAATTACACCGCACCACTTGCTGTATATGTATACACTATAAAAGGCCAGTGTGAAAACGGCGCGGACTTAATAAAGAGCGAAAACGTAGCTGTAATTAAATAGTAAATAATTAAACAATATAAAAAACCATTATTAAACTTTTAAAACCATAAACCATGTTAATCCCAACAACAACCCTTCCGGAAAGATTCAGAAAGATTCGTGAATACCGTGGCCTTAAACAGGCAGCAGTAGCCCAGGAAATGAACATTACCCAACAGGCATACAGCAGCCTTGAAACGCGCCCGGGTAACCTTAAAATTGATACCCTGCAACGTTTCTGCAATGTGATGAAGATTGATATGCCTTTTCTGTTGGCTTTTGACATACCGGTTACTGATGAGAACCTGCGCATGTTTGATAATACCCACCTTTCCAGCGTGGTAGATGAATACAAAAAGCTTGTTAACCGCCTTACAGTTTACGAGGAGTTGCTGATGAAAGATAAAGGAATTACCCGTCAGGCGGCGTAAGATACGATTCCTGTTGGCCGGTATATGCTGCTAAGCAACAACTATTGGGTAGAGTAGGGGTTGTGAAAGGTCGGGGGACCGGCAGCAGACGGCTAAACCGGAATTGATAAAAGAAGCTCAACTTAAATGATGAGCTTCTTTTTTTATTTAATCTTAGGAACGGTAAAGTAAAATGTGGAACCTACGTTTGGCTTACTTTCAGCCCAAATTTTACCGCCCAGTTTTTCTACAAACCGTTTTGAGTTTGAAAGCCCCAGGCCTACCCCTTCAAATTCAGTGTTGGCGTGCAAGCGGTTAAAAGATTCAAACAGGTTGTCGTAATACTTCATGTCGAAACCGGCGCCATTATCGCTAACCATAAAAAGATGTTCGGGCCCGTTATCCTTGTATCCTATTTTAATGCGGGGTTTATCTTTTTTACTGCTGTATTTATAGGCGTTTGACAGAAGATTATGAAACACTTGTTGTACCAACAACGGATCGGCCATTACAGATGGCAGATCATCGCGTTTAAGGTCGTATTTATCAGCAGGATAATCGTTTTTTACTTCGCCCAATACATTCTCAACAATTTCAGCTGTATTTACTTCGGTTACTTCTAATTCCTTTTTGCCAAGTTTTGAAAGTTCTAACAGGCCGTTCACCAGCAATTCCATACGCAGTATGTTGTTGCGAAGGATGGTCATATTTTCCAGGTCAGACTCATCCAACTGCTTGGCAATTTTACGCTGCATCATATCCATCAGCATTTTGTTTTGCCTTAACGGGCTACGGAGATCATGAGATAGCGTAGAATTAAACCTTTCGAGGTCACGGTTTATAGCTTCCAGCTCCAGTGTTCTTTCCTTTACCTTTTTTTCCAGTTCTTCATTTAGTTTGTGCTCGCGTTCGTGCAGTAACTTACGCTCCGTAATGTCTATTTGAAAGGAGAAGAACTTGGTTACCTCACCTTGGGAGTTGAAAATAGGATGAATGTGCAGCTCAATCCAGAACTTGCGGCCTGATTTTGAGTAGTTCAAAATTTCGCAGGCAACTGTCTGGCGGTTTCTGATTAATTCTGAATTGCGCTTAACTGTTTCGGGGTTGGTTTCCGGCCCCAGCAGAAAATCTCCGGGCTTTTTACCAACCACTTCTTCCATGGTGTAGCCCGTAAGTTTGGTAAAGCCATCATTAACCCACTCTAACCGCCCTTCAGCATCAGATATCATGATGCTGTGGTTGGTCATTTTTACAATCAGCGACATGGTTTGCAGCCGGTCTTCAGACTTTTTAGCCAGCTTTCGCATCTCTGCTTCCTGAAGCCCCCTTTCCACCGCCGGAATAAGACGCTTCAGATTATCCTTCATGATGTAATCATGCGCGCCTGCATGCACAAGGCCCACGGCTACATCTTCCCCTATTTTACCTGAAACGATAATGAATGGCGTGTCAATGCCATTTTCGCGAATGATGTTAAGGGCTTTGCCGCCATCAAAACCCGGGAGCTGGTAGTCGGAAATGACAATGTCATATTCCTTTTTGATGGCCTTAATAACCTCGTTTGCTGATTTAACCATGTTACAATCCACATCGTAACCGTTGTTTTCCAGCATTCTTAGTATAAAGTGGGCGTCGTCTTCGTTGTCTTCAATTAATAATAGGCGTAGGGGCTTTTCCATAGTGGGTTAGTTAGTTATTTAACCAAAGGCGGAGATTCATTTAGAACCAGCCAGTACAAGCCTAATTGTTGCACGGCTTCGATGAATTTATTGAAATCAACAGGTTTACGCAGGTAACTGTTAGCGCCTAACTGATAACTCATGATAAGGTCCTGGTCTTCTACCGAGGAGGTTAGCACTACTACAGGTAAAAGTCGGGTTTTGGGGTCCATTCTTATTTTCTTAAGTACTTCAAGCCCCGTAACTTTTGGCAGCTTTAAATCCAGTAAAATAAGTGTGGGCATTATATCTGTGTTGCGACCTGCATATTTGCCTTCGCCAAAAAGATAGTCAAGGGCATCAGCACCATCTTCGGCCACTACTATCTCATTTCTCAAATTACTTTTTCTAAATGCTCTAAGCGTTAGTGCAACGTCGTCGGAGTTATCTTCAATAAGCAGAATGATTTTTTCTTTAGCGGCTTCCATTAATTCAAAAATTTATAAAGTGAAATAAAACTTGGCTCCATTTCCTACTGTTGATTCAGCCCAAACCCTTCCACCATGCCTGTTAATTACTCTTTGCACAATTGAAAGGCCTATGCCTGTTCCCGGATAATCGGTGCGATCATGCAGGCGCTGGAACGCCCCGAATAATTTGCCGGCGTACTGCATATCAAAACCAACTCCATTATCGCTTACGCAAAATACCCTGCGCTGGTTTTCGTCAAAGTAGCTGGTGAATGAAATTTCGGGCTGGTCGGCTTTGGCGCTGAATTTGATTGCGTTATCAAGCAAATTATGCATAGCAATGCGTATCAGGTGAAGGTCAGCATTGGCAATCATACTAGGTTCAATATGGATATTTACATAATCTAATTTGTATTTTTCTTCCAATTCCTTTATGATTTCGCGCGCAACTTTAGATAGGTTAACCTCCTGCTTGCTGATGGCCTGCCTTGTTACGCGCGAAAGCTTCAACAGGTCGTCAATAAGCGTAGCCATACGTTCGCTGTTCAGCTGTATACGCTTTAGGTAGTGTTGTGCTTTTTCGTCTAATACTTCAGCGTAATCCTCCAGCAATGCCTGGCTATAACCATTAAGGCTTCTTAACGGGGCCCGTAAATCATGCGAAACAGAGTAACTGAAACTTTCCAGTTCCTTGTTGGCTACCTCTAATTCATAAGTGCGCTCTTTTACCTTGTTTTCCAGGTGTGCATTAAACTCCCTTATCTGATCTTCGGCCTGTTTGCGCTCGGTTACGTTAGATGCGGAAATACAAAGGCCAATCACCTCACCCCGTTCATCCATAATGCGGTTAACACGCACGTGGAACCATAATCTTGAACCGTTGGATAATCGGTAGCTCGACTCATATTCAACAGGTATACCATGCAGTACGTTCTGCATATTTTCGTAAACTGCAGGTTGCCATTTTTTCCAAAGCGTGTTTATGAAGTTTTCTCCTTCCTTAAGCTCTTTGCCAAGGTCAAGCAGGGCATAGGTATTTGCCAATTGGTTAAAGGAGAGAATATCAAACTTATTGTTCAGTAATACATAGGCGGTATCGGCATTATCCAGTATGGTGCGCAGGTTGGCTTCTGATTTGCCCAGTGCCTCTTCTGCACGCCGTTGCTCAGTAACATCGCTTATGATAAAGCAGGCGCCAATCACATCCTGCCTATCAGTGCGCACCGGATTTAACACTAAGTGATAACGTTCCTGCCCACTCTCTGAAACTCTGTCAAACATGTACGACTTGCCTTTTACAGCCTCATCCAGCATTTCTTTGTATCCGGGCTGTTCAACATCTGCAAGGGCTTCCAGAATGTTTTCGCCAACAGTTAAATTCTTATTGTGCTTGTAGATGAAACACTGTTCAGCACGGGAGTTATACGTCATTACTCTCAGCTGCCGGTCCACAAGAATGAAACCCTCCGTACTACTTGCAAAGAAAGCGCTAAGGATAGTTTCTGTTTTACGCACTCTTAACTCGGCCGCAAGCCTATCGGTAACATCGCGTAGGTTGTAAATGATGGAGTTAACCGAAGGATTATGTAAAAGATTAACAACTGTACCTTCCAGCCACAGGTATTTGCCATCTCTGTTTTTTTTACGGATAACTAAGGGACAGGGCAGGCCGGGCTGGTCTGCGGCATTTTTGAGAGTTGCCTGTAGAATGGAAAGGTCGTCAGCATGCAGTTGCGATAACTCATCTTTACCCAGGTAATCCGAAGTTTCGAAACCAAGAATTTTGGTTACTGAAGGCGAACAGAAGATGATGCTGTTGTTTGAATCGGTAGCTACAAGTATATCGGCACTGTGTTCCGTAATTGCCCTAAAGAAGGCCTCCCTCTCAAGTAGCTTTAACTCAGACTCTTTTCTGTGTCTTATATCGCGCAGGGAAACATAAATAAGAAAATTATCACCTGTTTTTACAGGACTAAGACTTATCTCCACCGGAATTTCATTCCCGCTTTTGCTTAATATGTATTGCGGAGAGTTTTGGCCGCTGAAGCGGTATTCTGGCTTACCGAGGTAGTTCTTAAATCCTTTAAAATATAACGGACGGAATTTTTCGGGTATTAGAATGTCGGATGAATGTCCTACTAACTCATTTTTGCGGTAGCCGAACAGATTTTCAGCAAGCGCGTTCATATACTTAATCTGCCCGTCCCTTTTTATTATAACAATGGCATCGGGAGCTGCCTCCAGCAATTCGTCAATAAAAGGCATATGCTCCTGTATGGATAGCTCATCCTGAAACTTTTTAGCAGCCAGGGTAATTACCGCTATTGGCTGGCTGCCTTCAGCCAGCTCCGTTTTGCTGCCTTCTACAAGGATATATTCTTTACCCGTTTTTAGTCTGAAACCGGCGGTGCCGGCCGTAATGGTATTAAGCAGCAGTTTGTCTTCCGGGTGAACTAATGATAAAAATGGCAGGCCGGAAAGGTCGGAAGGCTGTGCATGCAGTAGCTCAAGGGCGCTGTTGTTAGCGTAAATTATCTGATCGTTATCATCCGTAACTATTGATGCCTGCCGGCTATTTTTTAGCAAGGCAAGAAAAAGCCTATCGGTAACGGATAAATCGTTATTTGTGTTATGGCCATCGTGTATATTCCAAAATGCGTTTTTCATATAGCGGCATAACTACAACCGGTGCTGAAATGATTAAGCAGGGCCCATGTCATAGGTTCAAGAGCTAAAAATAAGGCTATGGTTTGGTTTATGTTCAAGTGGTTTTAGTTTGTTTTCAAGTTAGTTAAGGGGATAAGTATTAGTCGTGTACCATTAACCAGTACACCCCTACATCCGCTACAGATTTAAAAAGACTTTCAAGGTTCAGCGGCTTGGTAATGTAGCTTACCGCGCCAAGTTTTTTGCAGGCCTCCAGTGTAGGGTCCAATTCAGAAGAACTTAATACCACTACCGGTATGGAAGAAGTAAGCTCATTGGCTTTAACCTGGCGTAAAATTTCAAGGCCGTTAATTTTCGGAAGCATGAGGTCCAAAAGGATAAGCTTGGGATTGCCGCTCTTACGGTTGGCGTGTTTACCGCGCTCAAAAATAAAGTCCAATGCTTCCTCTCCATCTTCAATATGGATAATTTCGTTGGCAAGGCGGTGCTTGCGCAGCGAACGGATGGCGAGCTCTGCATCGTAAATGTTATCCTCAATCAGCAATACTTCTATCGATTGCATGGTAAAAAAATTAAACAATCTCTGTCCCTAAAAATTAAGGACGTTAAATTTTTTTTCGGTTGAATACTGCGTTTCACAAGGGGGAGGAGTGAATGGCGCAGAATTACCGCAGGAAGTATCTTATCAACTTCCCGATATATATTCAGCTTCAACTTTCAAAAAAGCAGGGCCGGGTCAAAATAGTCTTTCCCTTTTTCGGGAAAACCTACGTAATGCATGGCTATGGTTAATGCGTTTTTTGTAAGTTGAATGCGCAAGCTTGTTTCCGGGTCGTGAGTATCGTTTTCTTTTTTTAATCCATTAACATTGTTGTTTTGCCTGAATGCCGCCTCCAGCCCGTAAAAATCGTTTACATCAGCCGGTAAAAAATCAGATTCGTATTTACGTATTGCCAAACCGAAGCAACTGAGGCGTTCGTCCAGCTCGGTTCCTTCAAGTCCGTTTTTAAAAGTCTCTGCGCCTGCAGGATAAAACTCTCCAACTACCTCAGGCTGGTTGCTGAATTTGTAAGAAACAAAAGGATAAAGGCTTTTTACGTCTTCTACTAATAATGCTTTTACCAGGTCGGCGTTTTTCTTTTTGCTTTCCTGCACCAATTGGGCAATGTGCATATCGGAAGCCGGGCCAAAGTAATCAAGATAGCAATCACTTATATCACTTAGTATTTTAGTAAACACCCCTTTAGGGTTGTTTGTGCTTAGCCTCCGGATGTGATCTTCGGTAAACTTTTTGAGTTTGTCTCGATTTAATTTCTCCTCCGCAAACAAAACCCGGAAATAACTTGAAATATCCATGCCTCAGTTTTTCATACACAATTTCAGCGTACCAATTAGGGTGTTGTTTGTTGCGCAGTTTCCTTAGTGAATTTTGAAATTCACGCACTGAGCGCCACAGTAAGCTCTACCCTAGCCACCGTGGCGCTTTTGTGCGATTCGTATCCCCGTCACTCAGGAATCAGTCGTTTGAAAAAGTGGGCCATTCGCTATTCGGCTTTCCTTTTTCGACCTTTACGGTAGGTTCAGGTGTTTTTGAATCTGTTCCATTGCCAAAAAGGTCAATATCTTTTTGTAGTTTGCTCAGTAAATCCGGAGATGCTGAGTGTTCTTTTAAACCTTGTTCCAATTCGTCAGCAAAGGGGTCACTGAAGGCTCCAAGCGTTTCCCAGGTTTCACGTAACTTCTGGTTCAGGTTCAATCTCTTTTCTTCCATAGTCAAAGCACTCATATCACACGTTTGTAAATAAGCCTCAAGGGGTATTTGTTGCTGTTACAAAGAACCTTTAATACATTATAGAAAAAAATGAAAATATTGCCTTGAGGTAACGCGGCTTTTACGAAGGATTTTATCGCTTTTAAACCCTTTATTTTTATATTTTGATAGGGAGCCCCATACCTTGGAACTTAAGAAAAAAGGTAAAAAGGTAACATTTAAGCGCCTATTTAAGCTGCCTGGGCTTCCCCGGCTCCCCTTTGGTTGGTGCTGCGGCGTAGAAGCATCTCCCATAGTACCTCGTATGGTACAACTTCCTGATTCTCTGTGCTTCGGAAAGCCGATTCCTTATGTTGCTTCAATTCAGTACGCAGTTTTTCAGTTCTCCAAAGAAGGGTTTTCCGGTTATCATGGTACTTCAGGTAGAAGAAAAGCATCTTCAAAAAGATGTTGCTGCGGAAATAAATTTTGTTTTTAGCCAGGTAACGGCTGCGGTAGGATTGCAGCATTTCAATTTTTTCGGCCACTTTATCAAAATCGCCCTTCATTAAAAGGTAGGTAAACTGCACAATAAGGATACTTAGGTTAAAACCCAGTTTATCCTTGGAGAATATGGGGAGCTCGTTGAGGAATTTTGGCAGGTTGAGCCGGTCATGTTCTACCACGTTTTTGATGTAGCCACTGTTTTTAAGCAGGTGCATGTAAGCATTAAAAATCCTCCACTTCTCCAGCCTGGCTTCAGGTAACTTCGAAAAACCGGCAAAAGAGGTTACTGCCTGGTAAGCTTCCAGGGCCTTATCATAGTGGCCGGTGTGCAGGCAGGTAAGGAAATACACTTCCTGAAACACCATCCAGTTGTTGGTGCCCTCCATAAAATACTTCTGGCATATTACCACATTCTCCTCCGCCATGTTGTAATTGCGCAGGTAAAGGCAACATTCCATTTTACTCATAGCCATTTCTGCCAACCGTAATTTTTGTAAAAACGGCCGGTTTGTATAACAATAAGCCATAGCATTATCGCACTCATAAATGGCCTTTAGATACCGACCGCGCTGGTGGTGGGCAATAATTTTAAGACGGTAGAGGTTGAAGTGCAGATTATAGCCATTAAGGTTAGCGGCCATCTTCTGTATTTCGGCTACATACCGCTCGGCCATTTCTGCGATGTCGTCTTTACGCGCACCGGTTTTACCCATAAGGGCATACAGCATTTCCAGGCACTCGTTCGAGTAGCTTTCGGCATCAAACTCGCGCTTTGCCTCATGAAATTTGCGGTTGTAGTATTCAAACTTCTTGATATCTGCTGAGAAGCTGTAGTTACTCCTCAACGACTGGTAACAGAGCATTAAGGTTTCGTACAGCCGGAATTTTTCCGCATCAGCGCACACGGCCTGCAGTAATTTAGTGGCAGCGCGGCGGGCGCCGTACAGTAACAGGATACGGGCGCCTATATAGTTTTTACTGCATCTGAAACTTGCTTTGAAATAAGCCGAGAAGTTACGTTGACCCTGGTCGAAAAAGTACAGGTCATCCAGCATGCGGCGCATTAGTCGGCCCTTTAGCATGCGGAACCTTTTATCAATTACAGGTGAACCATAGATGGCCTCAGCGGCCTGCGCATCGCTTTTAAAGGAATCGGTTAATACCCCTCTAAAGAGCTTTAGCATCTGTTCGTTTGCTCTTTCCTTCTGTTTTAGGTGCAAACTTTCCCGGAATTTTTTCCGGTGTTGTGTTACCAATCTCGCTATTTCTCTAAGTTCAAGCATCTAATGGTGCCGGTTGAAGCGCCGAATATACCAATTTATTAAAACTATAAACCCTTATTTGTCATAGCTTAAAAGTTAGATGTTGTATGAAGTATTCTTTGGAAATGACCGATAAAAAGGTCATATAAATCATTGAAAATCATAGTATAGCAATATTTGTTAACGTTACTCAAAGCTGTATAAGTGTAGAAAAACCTTGCCTAAGTGCCTACATTTTTGCACCATTCGTAAACCCACTAAAAATTTAAATCATGGAAATTTTAATCGCTTTAATGGTTGCCCTAGGAATTATTGCTGACAAAGATGGCTACAGCTACGAAATGGCTGTTAAAAACATCGATGCCATACAGGAATATAACAAAGCCTACGAGACCGGCCACACTATTGATTACAATAGCGACAAAGGAATAATTATCATAGACAAGGACGAGTTGTTGAGCAACTAGAAGAACCAGGGCAAAGTTTAGGATAAAACTATCGCTACCTGTTTTTGGCTATTACCCTGAATTATGCCTGAAACTGTGGAAAACCAAGCCTTGAGTTTTAATACGTTACTTTTTAAGTTTAAAATTTAACGCATTGATTATGAAAGGTATTGATTATGAAAGTTTTTTGAAAGCTAACTTGTTTTTTATCGACCTTAATATGGTTTTTACCGCCGTTACCTTTTACAGGTAAAATTTATCTATGTAGCATTTTTAAGCCCGGTTTATGGCCTCTAAGGTCATAAACCGGGCTGTTGCTTTAGTAGTATATCGCAGATTTTCCCCAAGGCGTAACTAACAATACAGATGTTGTATTTATAAAGGCGCTATCGGAATCCATTGTCCCCTGAATGCCGTTTAGCCTATCATACATAAATGCTGTATGAAAAACTTTTTACGCCACACTCTTTTACTACTGATTGCTGTAATACTTATAAAGCCTGCAACTATTAAGGCTCAGGATATACACTTTTCTCAGTACAATTCATCGCCGCTGTTATTAAGCCCTGCCATGGCAGGCATGAATGCGGGCGATTACCGGGTATATGCCAACTTCCGTACACAATGGATGACGGTATCCAGCAGTAACACCTACCGTACCTTTGCCGGCGGGGCCGATATGGCCGTTGGCAAGGTAACCAGGTATAACAGCTTCGCCGGCTTTGGTATTTCTTTTTTTGCCGACCAAAGCGGAGCAGTACGTTTAAATACCAACCATGTTGACCTTTCATTTGCTTACCACTTTATGTTGAACCGCAGGGGCAGCATGCAGCTCTCTGCCGGTTTACAGGGTTCATTTAATTACAAAAGCTTTGACCCATCGCGCGCTACGTTCGACAGTCAGTATGACTTTAATACCGGCCAGGCCAACGTTAATGCCATCGGCGAAAGCTTCGGCAGAAACAGGGTTGTGTATGGAGATGCCGGTTTTGGTGTGTTATATAGCGCCATGACGCGTAATGAAACCAATATACATTTTGGCGTTGCTGTTAACCATGTTAACCAGCCGAAGGTTTCATTTTACCCTAATGGTTTAGAAGGCAGCAGCGCGAACCGCGAACGTATGTATATGAAGATTACCTTGCACGGCGGGGCATCTATACCTGTAGGCAAGCGCTTATTCATAATGCCTAATTATATGGTGCTTATACAGGGCCCTGCTTATGAGTTTAATGTGGGCTGTAACTTTAAAACAGTGGTGGGCAATCCTACACTTAGTAAAACAGCCGTTCATTTCGGCATGCAATACCGCGGCCTGTACGATGCGGTTATCTTCAACACCCGGGTAGACTATAAGGGCTTTAGCTGCGGGCTAAGCTATGATTTGAACATCAGCAAACTGATGCCTGCATCCAAAACAATTGGTGCGCCTGAAATTGCCATTCTTTACCAGGGCTCTTTCCGCAAAAAGCCAAAACCGGGCCACTGCCCTGCTATGTTTTAAAGTAAGCTTTATAAATAGATATTGCACAGGCTGACAGAATCCCAATTCTGCCGGCCTGTTGGCTTTAGATGGTTGCCATATTTATAGCCACAGACACTGCACATTTGAATGTGGATGATTTGCCATACAAACAGGACGAATAGCGTAACTTTGTTAGCGTACCAAATGCCTTTGTAAAATGCTGCTGGCAAAAAGAATAAAAAAAATACGGGAGTATCGCGGATACAAGCAAAGTGCAATTGCTGAAGAGATGAAGATAAGCCAACAGGCTTACAGTTCTCTGGAGTCGCGCAGTTCTAATGCACGTATAGGCACTTTACGTCGTTTTTGCCGTGTAATGAAGGTGGATCTTTCCTTTTTGCTGGCATACGAAGTGCCCATTAATGACGAAACTATGACCCAGTTCGGGAACGTTAGTTACAGCAAGGTAATGGATGATTACAATAAAATGAAGACTAAGATGGAAGCCTATGAAGAGCTTTTGCTCCGGGGCAAAAACCGTTAAACCTATCCCGGCTCTTCTATCCCTGCTTTTTAATTTTCAATTCAATATCAGCTATTTTAATAAGGTGTAACACACAATCTGTGCGTTGTATCAAAGTGGTGTAAAAGCACAGCCACGCCCGGGCCGTTTCCGTTTACTCATAAAAATAATGATTATGAAAACGGTTACTCTCTTTCTCCTGATGCTGATTGCCTCTGCAACTATAGCCGAGCCGTTAGTTAGAATGGAAGCCGATAAAACTTCGGGCTGCCAGCCGTTGGTGGTAAATTTTTTAAGCGTTACTGAAATACCCGATGCCACCTGGACCTGGGATTTCAGCAACGGCTATACAAGTAACCAAAAAACACCAACTGTGGTGTTTATGGAGCCCGGCGTATACCAGGTGAAATTAACCGTAGGTAATGGCGCAATGGTAGAAACCATTAATACTACAATAACTGTTTACGCCGCACCTAAAGCAGACTTTGTTTTAGATAAACCAAAGGCATGCTCTAATGAAATAGTAAACTTCAGAGATAACTCTAAACCCGGTGATGCCCCAATTGCCGGTTATGTATGGGGTTTTGGCGATGGCAAAACCGCTACTACAGCCAACACGGCGCACTTATATAAGGAGCCGGGGAATTACACCGTTACCCTACTGGTAACAGATGAAAACGGATGCTCCTCCAACAAAACAACGATACCATCGCTGGAAATAAAACCCGCGCCCAGGGCAAGTTTTGAACCCTCGCCTGCAAGCAGTTGTGCCGAAACACAACAGGTTTTTTTTTCCAACAAGTCCGCAGGTAACATACAAGCCAGCAACTGGTACTTTGGCGACGGTGCCGCCAGTGCCACGGGCAACCCCTCACATACCTTTAGCCAGGGCAAGCGCGATGTAGTGCTTGTTGTAAAAGATGCCAACCAGTGCACTGATACAGTAAGCAAGCGCATTAGTGTGGGCAAGTTACAAGCTGATTTTATGGCGGGTAGAGAAACTACCTGTGCAGGAGAGGAGGTGAAGTTTATGAACGCATCAAACACCAAAGGCACCAGCTGGATGTGGGATTTTGGCGACGGAACAGTATCAACCGAGTGCAACCCGGTTAAAACGTATAATCAAAAAGGCACATACAGTGTAAAGATGACCATTAACGATGGAATATGCAGCGCTACTGAAACCAAATTGGCCTATGTAAATGTAACGCATGGCAGCCCGGTTAGTTTTATGTCGGATATTACCTCAAGTTGCGGTTCGCCTACCACTATTAACTTTAAAAATACAACACCTAACGGCATGCTTTATTTATGGGATTTTGGCGATGGCACGGTTAGCACACTTGAAAACCCCAACAAGGTTTACGCAAAGGCCGGCAACTATACGGTAAGCTTAACGGTAACTGATGTTAACGGCTGCACCGTGAAAGACAGGGCGGAGAACTTTATACGCACCAGTAAGCCTGTTCCACACTTTGTAGCTGACACTTTTGGATGCCCGGGCTACCCTATGCGGTTTATGAATTACACCGCTAATGCCTCAGCGTACTTATGGAGCTTTGGCGACGGTGAAAGCAGTACGGAGAAAAGCCCACGCCATATTTATAAAAACCGTGGTAACTATAGTATAAGCCTTACGGCCTACGGAACCGGCGGTTGCGATAGCACTATTGTTTTAGCTAAGCACGTAACAATTGATACCATAGCCGTAGATTTTGCCATAACATCAACACCTGCTGCTGTGCCGCCATTTCTTAGCACGTTTGTAAACAAAACCAATAAGGCCTGTTTGAAATATATATGGGACTTTGGTGATGGGACCACTGAGACTGCTGATAACCCAGTACACATTTATGATGTGCCCGGTACGTTTGATGTGCGCCTGGTAGCCAGCACCAAAAACGGTTGCACTAATGCTAAAGTTATTACTCATTCTTTTCAAATGGGTGGTGCTGAACTTAGCAGTCCGCTGGTGGTACCTGCAGGATTTTAAAGTATTTACCTGTTGTTTTTCTTCAGCGATAAAAACAACATACAGATTATAAACGCCAATGTGTGATTCAATAATGAATTTAATACCTCCCGGGTAGCAGCGTTATGAACTGCTACAGCTGTACCTTTTATGGCGTAGAGGGAACGGATGAAAATTTCGGGAAGAAATTTTTTCGGGAGGTATTTTTTAATCCTCAACTTTTGAGCCTGCAGCAGCAGGCTTTTTTTATGTACAGCTTTTACCGTGCAAATACCTTGCGCAGCGCCGCCTTTAGTTTGCCCTATCAATTAAAACAGCAGGAGTGATGCTCCTTTTACGATATGGAGGCCGGGCCGGTGGAGTTAGCGTTTTCTCCCCGTGCCCGGGATTCCAACCAGGGTTAGTGCGGCACGTGCAGCTTTGCGAAAAATTCGTTTTAGCGGCCATTTTTCCTTAAATCAGGAAATGCTTACCAACACGGTTTTGTTTTTGTGATTGGAAAGCAAAAAGTTGTTTGATTTTTTACTTTTGAAAAAACAAACAAACCCCATTATGAAACAGAGAACCTTATTTTTTGCATTAATTTTTTTAGTGGCAACGGCATTTGTTCAAACCACGCCGCAAATTCCTGACTTTAAGAATTCGCCAATGGCTATCAACGAAGATGGCTCATTAAAGAAACTTGAAAAGCAAAACGCTGAACTGAAAACCAAAGCCAAAGGCATGGGCTATGGCGGTGTAAGTACCTTCATTAACATTGATGGTAAAACCTCGCCGGTACGTGTAAAAGCAACTACCGATTTTATTTTGAAAGTAGATGCTGAAACCGATCCTGAAACAGTATTCTACATATCGCCTGCTAAGGAAGTAGGTAAAACCCGCGAGATTGAAATGACCCGCGTTAGCGCATTTGCTGCTTACGGTGCTAAAACAAAATCGGTTAAAAAGGATGATATACCTATGGAATTTGTAAAAATTCAGGATGGTGTTTACCGCATTAAATGCACAGGTTTAACCCCCGGCACTGAATATGCTTTTGTTAACGCTACACAAGGCGCCAGCGGTTCTTCATCTACTGTATTTTGCTTTGGTGTTGACTAGTAGATAGCCTACCGAAACTTATATTGAAACCGCCTCCGCAAGGGGCGGTTTTTTTGTGGTTTAGTACCTGCTGTTGCTCCCTGTTTGAATGTGTTTACACGCAGCATCTATCACAAGTCGGGAGACTTGTGGTTATTAGAACTTCCAAGTGATCCTGAGGAACACCTGGAAGAACAGGGTTGAAAAAGTGTCAACCTTTTAAAAAAGGGCAATTACTACAAGTTGTTGATTATAAAACAATTATGACAAAATTGCGGGAGGTTGAACTTTTTAAAGTGTCAACTTTTGTCAACCTTTGAGTTGTTAAAAAGCTAAATGCTGGAAGGTGCAAGTTGTGGTACGAAGCATAAAAAAAGCCCCTCATTACTGAAGGGCTTCGTATTTGTCTATCGTCTAAGTTTTGATATCTATTGTCTATATGCTACGCATCAATACGGGCAAACTTGGCGTGGCTTTCAATAAACTCTCTACGCGGAGGAACTTCATCACCCATCAGCATACTAAAGATATAATCTGCCTCGGCTGCGCTATCAATAGTTACCTGTTTAAGGGTGCGGGTGTTGGGGTTCATAGTGGTTTCCCACAACTGTTCTGCGTTCATTTCACCTAAACCTTTGTAACGCTGAACGTTTACGCTGGCTTCGCTGCCGCCCTTGGCCAGTTCTTTAGTAGCTGCTTCGCGTTGCGCGTCGTTCCAACAGTATATACCTTCCTTACCCTTCTTCACTAAGTAAAGCGGTGGCTGTGCAATGTAAATGTGGCCGGCTTCAACTAACTCCTTCATGTAACGGAAGTAGAAGGTTAATATAAGTGTGGTAATGTGGCTGCCGTCAACGTCGGCATCACACATTATTATCACTTTGTTGTAACGGAGGTTAGAGATGTCCAGGGCCTTATTGTCCTCGTGCGTACCAATCTTCACACCAAGAGCCGTGAACATATTACGTATTTCTTCGTTCTCGTAAATCTTATGCTCCATGGCTTTCTCCACGTTCAAAATTTTACCGCGCAGAGGAAGAATTGCCTGGAAGTTACGGTCGCGGCCCTGCTTGGCAGTACCACCCGCTGAATCACCTTCGACTAGGAAAATTTCCGATTCATCGCGGTTTTTGCTGCTGCAGTCTGCCAGTTTACCCGGTAAGCCACCGCCGCTGAATGCGCCTTTGCGTTGCACCATTTCGCGGGCTTTACGCGCTGCATGGCGCGCAGTAGCCGCTAACACCACTTTGTCAAATATCAGCTTGGCCTGTTTAGGGTTTTCTTCCAGGTAATGTTGCAGCACCTCGCCAAAAATCTGTTCCACCACACCGGCAACTTCATTGTTACCTAACTTGGTTTTGGTTTGGCCTTCAAACTGCGGCTCGGGTACTTTAACCGAAACGATAGAAGTTAAACCCTCACGGAAGTCATCGCCGCTAACTTCAATCTTCACTTTTTCGAACAGTTTGTTCTTTTCGCCAAAAGCCTTAAACGTGCGGGTTAAGGCCCGGCGGAAGCCCGCTACGTGCGTACCGCCTTCAATTGTGTTAATGTTGTTTACGTAGCTGTGTACATTCTCGTTGTAGCTGGTGTTGTATTGCAGGGCCACTTCTACACTAATGTTATCGCGGCTGCCTTCTACATGAATAGGAACAGGAATAAGCGATTCGCGGGTGCTGTCCAGGTATTTTACAAACTCAATGAGGCCGCCTTCGCTATAAAAGTGCGAAGAAGGATATTGGCCTTCAGCGTTCGTTTCGCGCTCGTCAGTTAACGTCAGGTGGATTCCTTTATTCAGGAAGGAAAGTTCGCGTAAACGGGCTGCCAGCGTGTCAAAACTGTAAACCGTGGTGTTGAAGATAGAACCATCCGGACGGAAGGTTACAGTAGTGCCGCGGTCGGTTGCGGTGCCCACTTCTTTAACCGGATAAAGTGGCTTGCCTTCGCTGTATTCCTGCACATATACTTTACCTGCGCGGTGTACCTCAGCCTTTAGGTGGGTTGAAAGCGCATTAACGCAGCTAACGCCCACACCGTGCAAACCACCGGAAACTTTGTAGCTGTCCTTATCAAACTTACCACCGGCGTGTAACACGGTCATTACCACCTGCAGGGCGCTAACGCCTTCTTTTTCGTGTATATCTACCGGAATACCCCGGCCGTCATCTTTAACGGAGATGGAGTTATCCGGATGGATAGTAACAAATATGTTTTTGCAATGACCTGCAAGCGCCTCGTCAATACTGTTGTCAACAACTTCATAAACCAGGTGGTGCAGGCCTTTAACGCCTGTATCGCCTATATACATGGCCGGGCGCTTACGCACCGCTTCCAAACCTTCCAACACCTGTATACTACTGGCTGAATACTCTGTCTTCTTCGCTGTTTCTTCCATAACTAATCCTTCAGTTTCCTGGCTCATTTTTTAGCTCCTTGAATTTACACAAATTTGGATGAAAAATTGCTCCCGTTTCGGGGCTGCGCGAATGTAATAAAATGCCCCCTTTTTACCCTGTTTTTACGTCTATTTTATCCCCAAAATTTGTGAAGTGTTGATAGAATTATTAGGCATTGAAAATGAGCCGTTTATCAGCTCATTTTTTGCTTGTTTTGTGGGAAACAAAGGTGCGCTGCACAGATATAGCACAAATACCCTCTTTTTCAGCCCGTTTTTTCGCCGCAAGCCCCGCGGATTTTAGATCACGGGGAAAGGATAATTTCTAATCAGATTTGCCCTTGTGCGGGTTTTCAATTTTAACGGGCTTTTAGCCTCAAAGGGGCAATATGCTGGTGTTTGGGGCAATTCAGGTCCGATTTGCGGTTTTTGCCGCCTTAAACCCGCAACAAGCGGGGGCCAGGCCAATTGCGTTCTCTTACCTATGCCGGTTAGCTTGTAAGCGTATCTCCAAGGTATTTAGCACAAGAGGTTAAAAGAACTTCAAAGGATAAAGCTACCCTTTATATTTAAAACAAAGACAAAATTCTTACTTGCTCAAAAATCATTTTAATCTTTACACTAAATATTCTGTTTCGCACTTTACCGCAGGTACATGGTGGCTTTAGATTGCACGCGGGATTTCAAGCGCCCGGGTTATTGCCGGGTAGCATCGTTTAGGGAATAACCGTCATAACGTTGATTTATCCGATATAAATTGTTGAATTCAAATTGTTGATTCATGAATTAAACTCGCGGGATTTAATCTCTTTAGCTACTTTGCTGTGCTTACCTGTGATGAACTATCCTGCAATTTGATTGCTAACAAATGACATTGTTTGTGTTTTTAAGCTACTTAAAATCTTACATGCTAAGATTAAGAAATTTCAATTGTTTCCGCAACTTCGTTAAGGTCTTTTCCGGATTACAAAGTCTTCATAATTGTGGTCATAGTGGCTTAAAACTTTAAGAAGTTGTTACCGTAAGCTTAACACACGCAACCCTAACTAAAATCAAATGGCATGTTTATTTGCCCGAAACTTATTTTTCTTATGTTTACTTACATAAACAACCTACCATGAAAAAAATCTCATCACTTCTTCTTTTCTGTGCTTTGGCAATTGCTTCTTTTGCTCAACAAGCTATTCGTACTGAGGACCTTTTAGGCAGTTGGAAGATTACCGATGTTAAATACTCCGGAACCAATAAAAATGCAGGAAAATGCTATTTGTGCGATTTGCACGAACATCAAAAAGCGCTTGTGTTTACTGCTGATGGCAAAGTGAGTTATGAAGATAACATGAACCCGGAAGAGGTGTTTTGGAAACTGAACGGCAACGTGCTTGTGTTAAGTGCCGAAAGAGTAAACGAAGTTAGTGGCCCACAGGGTGCTTTAAAGCCAAAGCCTGAGAACACTACAATGAAAGTTGAATTAAACGCTGCATTAAATAACGGAACGCTAACCCTTGTATTGCAAAACGGTGGCGTAACTGAAACCTATACACTTACCAAATAAGCTGCTTCTATGAAAAAACTCTACCTAACAGCAATCCTTGCAGGACTGCTGTTCTCGGCATGGGCGCAAAATGTCAATCTTCAAGTGCGTGTTACCCGCCTTGAACGTAATTTTTACAATGATTGTAATGCTTGCGGCGATCCGGACCCAACCTGGAAAATACGCGGAACCCACAACGGAACCGGAGCTACCAACTACGGCCCTTTTTGCTGGCACTACGCCGAAATGGGTTTTACGCTTTGGGATATAACTGATTACCAGATAATGAACGTGCTTAATACCAACGCAACCACCTTTACACTTGGTTTTGATGATGCGTTTGAGAAAAGCTGCTCTAATAATAATTGTACCTACGAATCGTATAACTTCTTTACCTGTTTTCCATCTGTTTACGGCGATAGCCGCCGTTGCCAGAGTGCAAACCTGTTAACGGAGAACTTCCGCAACTTTGCACCTTGCCAATGGCACACAGTATGGGGCCCGTTTTGTGGCGATTATCGTTTCGAGTACTCCTTCTATTGGTCATTTAATGCAGCGCCTACTATAGCCATACAGCCTCAGGCTAACTCCAATCTTTGCCTTGGCACAAGCACAACCCTTGCTGTTGCGGCTACTAATGACCCCTACGGATGGAACATGGGCCAAAACTTTCAGTGGCAGGTAAGCACCAGCACCGCCTGCCCCGGTTCTGGCTGGGTAAACGTGTTAGGCGCAAACGCCTCAACCTTTACTCCTCCGCAAACTCCGGGTACACGTTTATACCGCTGCATTGTAACTTCAAACTGCACACAGGATTTTACCAGTAACTCCACCACATCCAATTGTGCTGTGGTAACCTATAACCCCATGGGTTCGCCGGGAGATTTACCTCCCGATATCGTATCGGGTATTTGCGGCTCAACTGTATTGCCGGGCTCAACGCATGTGTTAGGGGTACTTACTCCGCCTAACGCAGGTGCGCCTGTGGGCTTAACCGGTTATACCTGGGGCGCTAGCGGCGGTTCGCCAACTACTGCCACAGGTAATACATTTACCTGGACCGCGCCTACAGCGCCGGGCACCTATAATATCAACTTAACATACAATGATAACTGCCCTCAGCCTGATGCACAGGCGAATGTGTGCGTGGTAATTGTAGGTTCAGCAACATGCGATTTTGCTTATGTGGCTACTTACGGTGTTGACTCTACCTATGCCGGCGGTCCTGACCTTCCTTACAAATCAGTGGCATACGCTATATCGCAGTTAAGCGGCCGCAAATACATACGCATTGCTTCGGGAGTGTATTTCGAAACTGTTCCTTTACAGTTGGAAAATGATTTAACCGTTGAAGGCGGCTACAAAGTAAGCGGTAACATCTGGACTAAAACAAATGCAGATAGTACTGTTATCGTTTGCAGCGGCTCGCAGGTAATTAACAGCGATGTGGCACACCGCGTGGGCTTTATTGCTGATAACGATGATAACTGGGAATTGCAGGACCTTGTTATTACAACAACAGATGTTTCGGATATTACTGCGAACAACAAAGGATACTCTAACTATGGCGTTTTAGCCCTTAACGGCTCAAGCGGTTTTGACATTGTTCGTTGTAAGATATACGCTGGCGATGCTGCTATGGGCGCTCCGGGTACTACTCCGGGTGGTGCCGGTGGCGCAGGCGGCGGCGGCGGCGGCGGTAACGGTGGCAGCGGTAGCACTCAGGGCTGTAATGGCCAGGGTAGCAGCGGCGGTAGCGGTTTAGCCGGTAACGGCGGTGCAGGCGGCGGCGGCGGCGGCGGAAGCTGTGGCGGCGGCGGCTGTAATATTTTTGGTTGCAACGCCAGTGGTTGTACTGCAGCGCCCGGTCAAACAGGTGCTAACGGCGCAGCCGGTAGCGGATTTGCAGCAGGCATCCGTCCTCCAACACCAGGTGTAGCATCTCCATTCTATGTTCCCGCAGGTCAGGCAACAGCCGGTAATAACGGCTTTGGCGGCGGCGGCGGCGGCGGTGGCGGCGGTGGCGATATCGGCACTTGTTGCACTTGCTCTTGCGGTTCAGGCTCGCCTTCGGGTGGTACCGGTGGCGCAGGCGGCGGTGGTGGTTTGCCCGGCAATGGTGGCTTTGGCGGTGGTGGCTCATTTGGCATTTATGCTTCAGGCGCCGGTACGCAAGGTTCAATTACCACCTCATCAGTTAACGCCGGCACTTTTGGTACCGGTGGCGATGGCGCAGCAGGACAAGCCGGCGGCACAGGCGCTAACGGTGCAAACGGTGTAAGCCATGGCGGCTGCGATGGTGGCAACGGTGGTAATGGCGGTAAAGGTGGCAATGGCGGCCAGGGTGGCCGTGGCCAGGATGGTGCAAACGGCCTAAGCCAGAATGTTGTGGCTGTTGGCGGTGCATCAATCACCGGTAGCTCTACTGCAGTGCCTAATGCATATACTATTGCTATTAACTATCAAAACTCTAAAGCCTGTATCAATTCTGAAATTGAAATGACGAAGAACTCAGGCGTGTGGACTTTCCCTTCAGGTATAAGCGTAGTTAACGACCTTCGCGATTATCCTGCAGGTTTCCCTGTTTCTAGTTTCAATGCTTCAAGCAGCCCGGTTAAAGTTTATGTTACTAACCCCGGTGTTGATTACGACTTAACTGTTAACGGCAACCAGTTTGCACAATACTTAAAACTTGCTGATGATAACCGTGCATTGCCGGTAATTAGCAGCAGTTCCTCTACTATTTGTATAGATGGCATTGATACTTTAACCGCTACCCATTGGGGAAGTGAGGTGGAATATGAATGGATTGTTTACCAGGCAACAAATGCAAACAGTCCTTTATATCAAAGCACATTAGCAAGCCCTTCAATCAACTTCTTTGGTTTTGCACCGGGCATTTATAATGTGCGTTACCGCGTGCGCGAAAGCTGCTGCGGTTGGAGCATTCCGGTGTTTGATACCATACGTATTGCTCCGCTGCCAACGCAGTTTACGGTAGCAGGTGGTGGCAGCTACTGCCCCGGCGATCCCGGCTCGATTGTGACCCTTAGCGGCTCAGAACCTGGTGTTACGTATATATTATATTTTGCAGGCACTGCGGTTGATACTGTTATTGGCACAGGCAGCCCTATTGCTTTTGCCCCACAAACGGCTACAGGCAACTATACTGTTACCGCAGTTCGTTTTGCCGATTGTGAAATTGCCATGTTTGGCGCAGCTTCAATAGATATTTATCCTGCTCCGGTTGCTTACAATGTTTCCGGAAGCGATACCCTTTGCACACAAGGCGGAACTACCTTTGCCACTGTAACGCTCAGCGGGTCTGAACTGGGAGTAAGTTATCAGTTGATTAAAAACGGAAGCATACCTGTTGGTGCAGCTTTACCCGGCAGTACGCAGGCAATACAGTTTACCGGTATAAGCACGCCGGGTATTTATACGGTAGTGGCTACTAATAACACAAGTGGGTGCAAAAGCACTATGAATGATAGTGCCGTTATCTTTATCGCACCACCTCCAACAGCTTATAATGTTATAGGCGGCGGCAGTTATTGCAACGGCGATTCAGGCGTGGCAATAGGCCTAAGCGGTTCCGATACAGGCACGGTTTACCTCCTGTATCAGGCAGGTGCTGTTCTTTCAGCCCCGGGTGTTAATGGAACAGGCAATCCAATCTCTTTCGAAAAAGTTGGAGTAGGAAGCTTCTATAAGGTTAAAGCCATTTCGCAATTCGGTTGCGAAGCCTGGATGAATGATTCAGCTATTGTAAAAGTTAATCCGCTTCCGGCTATTAACGCGGTTACAGTTAAGGATATCAATTGTTACGGAGATGCAGATGGCCAGATAGTGATAACAGCTTCCACTACGGCACCACCGCTTTCTTACTCTGTTGATAGCGGAGCTACTTTTGTTAATACTTCAAGCTTCTCAAACCTGGGTACGGGCAGCTATTATGTGGTTGTTAAGGATGCTAATAATTGTCCTTTGGTTTATGCCGCCAACCCTGCTGTGGTTTCGCAACCCTCAGCTTTAACTACCCAAACACAAGGTAAAAATCCTAATTGTAATGGAGACCATAACGGCTTTGCAGAAGTTACTGCGGCCGGTGGTACAGCGCCATATCAATATGCCTGGAATACCAACCCGCCTTATACGGGCTATCTGCTAAGCAATGTGCAGGGCAATACATTATATATAGTAACAGTTACCGACAACCATGGCTGCGCTGCTGTAGACTCCATTACACTCAGCGAACCATCCGTTGTTACTATAAATGCTATACCTGCCAACGTTAAGTGCTTTAAAGGCAATGATGGAACGGTTACAGTTACAGCCAGCGGCGGTAGCGGTAATTATACTTTCTTCCTTAACGGCGTTATACAGCCTGATAGCATCTTTACAGGCCTTACGGCGGGGCTTTATACGGCCAGCGTACAGGATGAAAACGGTTGTTTAGGTGCAGTTTCATTTACTATTACCGAACCCCAGGCCTTTACTGTTAATGCCGGACCGGACCTTATATCAGTAAGAGGACAAACCGTTACATTAAACGGCACTGCATCGTCTGCTAATGGTATAATCGGTTACTGGTGGATGCCGGATGTGCATTTAACCTGTACCGCTTGCCAGGTAACCAATGCTAATCCTGATAGTAACCAAACCTATATTTTGATGGCCATGGACGGCGATAGCTGCGTTGGTTACGACAGCATGAATGTGATTGTAAAATACAAGGTAGACTACTTTATACCTACGGCCTTTACCCCGCAGAATAACGATAAACTGAACGATTATTTTGAGTTTGAAATACTTGGAGCCAACAATGCCGAAGTAAGCATATTTAACCGTTGGGGCGAGCGTGTTTACTACAACGCAGCCCAACACAACGGCATTCAAAACAACGGCGATGCATGGGATGGAACCAAGGAGGGTAAGCAGTTGCCTCCCGATACCTATGTTTACCAGCTAAAGGTGAAATTCTTTGATAGCTCTGAGGAAGATATTAGCGGAACTATTACGTTGATGAAATAAATAATACTGAATATAGGTTATATATAAATTTAACTTGTTGAAAAAAAAGGCTCCTTAAAATTTTAAGGAGCCTTTTTTTTATTGTGGAATGCAACAGGGATTGGTGCGATATACATCTTGTTCTCCCCATTTTAAACAATGCTCTTCGTTATAAGAAACTCCGCCGCCCTGGCAGGTAAAAGAGCTGTTGCATTTATAGCATCTGCTGCACGATGCCAACCCTATTATGAGGGTTAAAACCAGCAGTAACTTCGGTAAATAGCCCATATGCTTCCGTTTTTGTTTTTAAATCTAAGCAACAATATCCCTGCTGCAGATTTTCTTTTTTTAGCGGGCTGAATTTGTAAAAAACGTATTGCAGTTAACCTGCAATTTTCTGAGCACCACTTTGTTTAGTAACTCAATCTGATTAGAGATAGTTATTAAGTATACTTAATAACCGCTTGCAAATTTTATTTAATAATTATTGCCTGAAAACGGCCTGTAGGGGCATTAAAAAATTTGATTTTTACGTTTCCGGATGATGGGCCGGTATGTTTTAGAAAAGCGCAAACTACGAAACTTCAACTTGCACCGAAAAAGCTCAAAATCAGGCTTTTCAACTGAAAACTGACAATTTGTTCATTTTCCTGCGAAAAATTTTTGAAATTCCTTTTTACGTTTTATTTTGCCGCAAAGTTTCGTGTGTACGGAACTTTTTAATTATTAGGCGATACGATACTAAACACTAAACCCAGCGCATGAGAAAAACTCTATTCTCTAAAGTAACCGGACTACTTGCCTGCACCTTTATGGTGCTTATGTTGGCTTCTCCGTTTCAGGGCAATGCCCAGTGTGGTCTTAGTTCCTACCAGGAACCCGTTGGCCCGGCATTAAACCCTACCCCATCCTGGCAAAGTGTGAACGTTGGTAGCGGTACCTTTGCTGATTTTGCGGTAACCTCAGGAAATCTTTACTCCTTCAGGTATAACGGCTCAAGCGCCCTGACTTATAAGTGGGACATGACTTTCTCAAGCACTTCAGCAACTATCGCCTATAACAATTCCGTAACCCCCTTAAAAGACCCTTGGACCGGCGGCATTTGCCCTCCATCAGGTAACCCTCCTCAATCTACTGATTGGTATTCCACTTTTAACGGAACCGTGCGGGTGAATACTAAGGCGAACGACGGCAGTTGCCATGATTGGGTTCCCGGTTTAGGTTCAGCAACGCTGGAGTACAAGGTTTGCACACCTGCTGCTGACCCCGGTTCTGGTTCAAACTCGTGGAACATTGAAGCCTTCGCTACAGGAGATATTTCCATTCCCGTTCCTAACGCACGTTGGGGTTGGTTAAATGATGGTTCATTAAATTTAAATACGCAAGCACTTTGGGCAGCCGGTAGCAACCCGTCAAGCCCTCTTCCCGGTGTTACCTGGAACGGCTGCGAAATGCCAAACGATATTTTTACCGTAAAGGCAAGAAGGACAGGTTTCCCTTGTAACCCTTACAATATTGTGGTTAACGGCGCAGATGATGACATTCGCATTTTCCTGAACGGCAACCAGATTTATTCATCTGCGTGCTGCGCCACGGGTGTCACGGTAGGTACTTACGTTTTAGGTGCCAATGATAACATTGAAATACGTGGCACTGCATTGTGCGTTCTTGATTACCTGGACGTAGCCTTTAACGCGCAAAGCGTTCCTGCTGTAAACCCGGGTCAAATAGGCGGCATTGCAAGCGGCACTAACATATGCCAGGGCCAGCCGGTTGGTTTGTTAACGGATGTAACTGCCGGTAGCGGTGGTGTTTCTACCATTGCCAATGGCGGGGTTATAAGCTATGACTGGGAATTTTCTACCGACGGTGGCGCAACCTTTATTTCTTCCGGAGTTAGCACTGCAAGCTGGAACGTTACCGGAACTGTACCCGCAGGTGGTACTTATGTTTTCCGTAGACGCACTTTAGACCGTTGCGGTAACTCTGCTACATCAAACGAAATTGTGATAATTGGTAACCCTGCTCCTAACGGCAGCCTGTCTCCGGTTACTCAAACCATTTGTCCTGGCACTGAGGCGGTGTTAACCATGACAATTGACACCGGTACTGCACCTTTCAATGTTAGCTTGTTTGATGGTTTAACTACCTACACACGTAATGGTGTAAACAGTGGCGATACCATCCATATCAGCCCTAACATCAGCAGCAATATCAGCTATACCTTTATACAGGATGCGCTGGGTTGCACACGCACCTCTAATTTTGAAAACAGTGCGCAGGTAATTGTTATACCTGCTATAAGCATTACTAATGTTTCGGTAGTAGATGCAAACTGCTTTGGCAGCAGCGATGGTTCAATAACTATTACTGCAACCGGTGGCCAGCCTCCTTTCAACTATTCAATAGACGGTGGTGTAACCTACCAAAACTCTAACACCTTTACAGGCCTTGTTGCGGGTAACTACGATGTAGTTGTTCAGGATGGTTTTGGCTGTGTTCAGGCAAACGGAGTTTCAACCGTTGTAGGCCAACCTACAGATATTACGCACACAACAACCCATACTGATGCAAGTTGTGCTAACGTATTTGACGGCTCAATAAGCATTTCAGCCAACGGCGGTGTTCCTTCTTACACTTATTCATTAAACGGCGGCCCAACCCAGCCGGGAAGTAGCTTCAATGGCCTGGGCGAAGGCACTTATACTGTTTACGTGGTAGACGCCCATGGTTGTGTTGATACATCATCAGTAACTATCGCTAACACTTATATTATCTCAGTTGCGGTTGATACCCAAACCAATATTTCCTGCTTTGGCGGCTTTGACGGCTCGGTGAGCGTGCATGTGGTAGGCGGTATTCCTCCGTATGACTATTCTATCAACGGTATTACATTCCAGCCCTCCGGTACTTTCAGTAATTTATCTGCAGGTAGCTATACCGTTATCGGTCGCGATTCAAAAGGTTGCACCGAATTTGCAAACGTTGTTATAACCTCTCCGGGTCAAATGGTTGTTCTGGTTGATTCCGTGCATGATGTTTTATGCACTGGCACGCCAACCGGCGAAATTTATACCTCGGTTAACGGTGGCACAGGGCCTTATACTTTTGCATGGAGCAATGGCGCGAACACGGAAGATATCTCCGGCGTTGCGGGCGGTGTTTATAACGTTACTGTTACGGATAGCAAAGGTTGTACAGCTGTTGGCAATGCCACTGTTAATCAACCTCTGCAGTTATTCCTTAACATAGCCTGGTTTAACAACCCGCTGTGTAACGGCGATAGCACAGGTGCTATTGATGTAACCGCTAATGGTGGTGTTCCGGGTTATTCATTTGCCTGGAGCAACGGAGCAACTATTGAAGATCAGGCAAACTTACCGGCGGGCGCTTATACGGTAACTGTAACTGATGCTAATGGTTGCAGCGTTTCTGTTAGCCAGCCATTAACTGACCCTGCCCTGCTTACTTCATCAGTAGCAGGTAGCGATGTTCTTTGCTATGGTACTGCAAGCGGTGCGGCTGATTTAACAGTTAACGGCGGTACAGCCCCTTACTTCTTCCAGTGGTCTACATTCCAGGCTACAGAAGATATAAGTGGCCTGAGCGGTGGTTTATACTATGTAATTATTACAGATGCCAACGGTTGCCAGCAACGCGATTCAGTTTTAATTGCTGAACCCGCGCCTCTTACTTTAAGCCTTAACGTTACTAACGTAAGTTGCTTTAATACAACCGATGGCGCTATTGACCTTACTGTTACGGGCGGTGCCCCTGCTTATGTTTATGCCTGGAGCAACGGCGCTTCTACCGAAGACCTGAGCGGCCTGGGTGGTGGTACCTATGTGGTAACTGTTACTGACGCCAACTTATGCACAGCTACAGCATCTGCCCTGTTAGTTACCCCAAGTGCTATACAAGCCAACTATATACTAAAGAATCCAACCTGCTTTGGTTTTACTGACGGCTCAATTGATATGATACCATCAGGCGGTACACCGGCTTACACTTTTGCATGGAGCAATGGTGCCAATACTGAGGACATAAACAACATTGGAGCAGGCAATTATTTTGTAACAGTAACCGACTCTAAAGGCTGCAGCAGAATTGACTCGCTGGTGCTTATTGAGCCAGGTATACTTACAACCTCCGGCTTTATTAAGCACGTAACATGCGCAGGTGACCAGGATGCCTGTATTGATATAACAGGCTACGGCGGAACTTTACCTTATACTTTTAACTGGTCAAGCGGACCTTCCACGGAGGATATTTGTAACGTTCCGGGTGGCAACTACTTTGTAACTGTTACTGACGCGCAAAATTGCCAGGTGGCTTCACTGTATGTTGTACTCGAACCTCAACCACTTGCGGTTAATGTGCTTTCAACCAATATCTCTTGCTTCGGCGGCTCCAACGGTAGCGTAGCTGCAGTACCAACCGGTGGCACAACCCCTTATGAGTATTTATGGAACAACTTCGTTACAGATTCATTCCAGACAAACTTAACTGCCGGTAAATATGTAGTGTTGTTGACCGATTCTAACGGTTGCCATACTTACGACAGCGCTTATGTTGTTGAACCTACTGAAATAGTGTTAAGTGGCGTTGTAACGGATGCTAGCTGTAACAACACTTCAACAGGGTCAATTGACCTTACGGTTACAGGTGGTGTTTCTCCTTATACTTATTCATGGTCAAATGCCGGCGTAACAGAGGATATCAGTAACCTGCCTGCAGGCCCTTACAGCGTTACTGTTGGCGATGCCGGTGGATGTTTGAAGAACACTTCGTTTACAGTTAATCAACCGCAACCTATTTATACAACAATGTCTTACGCCGAGCCTATTTGCCACGGCGGAAATACAGGCTTTATAGATGTAGAAGTAGCAGGTGGTGTTCTTCCTTATGCGTACACATGGAGCACTACACCTGTGCAAACGGGTTCTGTTGCAGTTAACCTTTCGCAAGGTATTTATACTATGACCGTTGTGGATGCGCATAACTGTTCTGCTACTGTTTCTGCTACTTTAAATGACCCAAGCGAGGTTACCGTTGCGTTGGCAAAAACTGATAGCAAGTGTTATAACACGGCTACCGGAACTGTGATTGCAACTGCAAGCGGTGGTTTCCCTCCATACGTTTACGAATTGAGCGGAATAGTTCAGGCTACTGATACCTTCTACAACGTAGCTCCAGGTACATATGCCGTTGAAGCTACTGACGCCAACGGTTGCACAGGCCACAATACCGTAGTGGTGGCATCGCCAAGCGTAATAACAGTAGACCTGGTTGCTCCGCAAACAGTGATACTGCAGGGCATGAGTACTCAGCTTTTTGCTAATACCAATTCAAACCTGCCTATCGTTAACTACTTCTGGAGCCCTGTTGATTCTATTGTTTATGACTTCAGCAACTGTGCTGATTCTACCAATTGCTCCAGCCCGTACGTAAGTCCGTTCTTTACTACTGTGTTTACTGTTACGGTAATGAACTCTGACTCGTGCACTGCAAGCGATACGGTTGCCATTATTGTAGAAACCGAAGCACGTAAGTTTATACCTAGCGCGTTTACACCAAACGGCGATGGATTGAACGACCGCTTTGAATTCGATATCCTTGGTTCAACCGAAAGCGAAGTAGCCATATTTAGCCGTTGGGGAGAAAGAGTGTTCTACAACGGCCACCAGCCTAATGGCTTTAGCGGCACCAATGGCTGGGACGGAACAAAAGGCGGAAAGCAAGTGCCTGAAGACACCTATGTATACCAGATAAAAGTGACGTATTTTGACGGACGGACGAAAGATGTATCGGGTACGATAACGATAATGCGATAAAACACACGCAAAAGCCCTTCTGGCTACAGAAGGGCTTTTGTATTTATATAGACACACATACTAACGTAGTTTTAAATTAACTTAGGAATGAGAAAGCATTCTACCCCTGGCGCTTTCGCAAAGAGATTACTATCTCTTGCGTTGGCTTTATGTTTATCAACGTGGTCGGTAAACCTGTTTGCACAATGTAGTGTTGCGGCTGAAACCAGTCCCAACGTAGTAACACCTTCCGGTTGCGGTAACGGCACTTTAAACTTAGGTGCAGGCGCTTTTACAACAATCAGTATACAGCCTAATACCTGTTATGCATTTGACTGGTTTAACCAGGCTGCGGACATTTGTGGCTTTTGCGCCAGTTCCAACGGTTCAGGGGGTAGTTTCAGCAGTAACCAAACTTCATGGAATTCAGGCACCTCAACTACACTTACAATAAGTTCAAACCGTTGTGGCGCCTGGACGGGTACCTCAGGCCTTTTACAATATCGCTATGTTGCCCCAAGTGGCGTTAGCGCTTCTGTATCGCCAAACCCTGCCTGTATCGGCACTAACATCTCATTAACCGGTTCAGCCAGCTGTGCTACCTCTTATTCATGGACAGGCCCTAACGGGTACTCAGCAACAACACAAAACGCATCGCGCACAGTGGGTGCAGGCGACGGTGGTGTTTATACCCTTTCAGCCAGTAATAACGGCTGTATCACCACTGCCAATACTTCTTCGTTAGGTATAATCAGTCCTTCTACTGCACCAAGTTCAGTTAGCGCTTCGCAAACTACCGTATGTAGCGGCACACCGGTAACGCTTAGCGTGGTTGGTGGCTCATTAGGTACGGGCGCAATTTGGCGCTGGTACGCCGGTGGATGTGGTACCGGAGGCCCTATTGGAAGTGGAGCATCTATTACTGTTACACCTTCAAGCACTACTAACTACTTTGTTCGTGCCGAGGGTACCTGTAATATTACAACCTGCGCACAGGTTACTATAAACGTTAACTCTTTATCAAGTGCTCCAATTGCTATTTCCGGTAGTACTACTATCTGTAACGGAGGTTCTACTACCCTAAGTGTGATCGGTGGTTCGTTAGGCACCGGTGCTAACTGGCAATGGTACTCATCCTCCTGCGGTGGTGCCGCAGTAGGTAGCGGTTCTTCAGTAACTGTATCCCCAACTTCTAACACCACTTATTTCGTACGGGCTGAAGGCACTTGTAACACTACAAGTTGTGTTTCTACAACAGTTACAGTTAACCAACCTTCGGTTGCACCCGGCTCTGTTAGCGCAACCTTTAATACAATTTGTAATGGGCAAACAACTATACTTAGCGTTAACGGTGGTGCCTTAGGTACCGGTGCCAGCTGGGTGTGGTACGCCGGCGGTTGCGGTTCGGGCGGTTCAGTGGGTTCGGGTTCTTCAATAAGCGTTTCGCCAACAAGTACAACTACTTATTTTGTAAGAGCTGAAGGTACCTGCGGTAATACAAGCTGCGCAAGCGCTACTATAACAGTAAATCAGCCTTCAACCGATCCTTCTTCTATTTCAGGCACCACAGTAATCTGTAATGGGCAGAGCACTACATTAAGCGTGGTTGGCGGTTCGCTGGGCACCAGTGCAAACTGGCAGTGGTATACCTCGTCCTGCGGTGGCGCATCAGCGGGTAGCGGTTCTTCAATTACCGTTTCACCAACGGGCACAACTACTTATTTTGTTCGTGCAGAAGGTATATGTAATAACACTGCTTGTGTTTCAGTAACTGTAACAGTTAACCAGCCATCGGTTGCTGCTTCTTCTATTTCAGGAACAACTACAATTTGCGAAGGCGGTTCAACCACACTTTCAGTTGTAGGAGGTTCATTAGGCACCGGTGCTAACTGGCAGTGGTATAGTGGCAGCTGCGGTGGTACTGCTGTAGGCAGTGGCACTTCAGTTACTGTTACACCTACTGTTACTACTGATTATTACGTACGTGCTGAAGGTACCTGCGGTAACAGCAGCTGTGTATTTGTAACCGTAACGGTGAACGATAGTTCCGTAGCGGCTTCTTCAATCAGCGGCCCTTCGGCTATATGTATTGGTAGTTCAGCTGTGCTTTCTGCCAGCGGCGGCCACTTAGGTGTGGGCGCAAGCTGGAAATGGTATACCGGCAGCTGTGGTGGTACCTTAATTGGTACAGGTTCCCCAATAACAGTTAACCCTGTTGTTCCAACCACATACTTCTTAAGGGCCGAAGGCACCTGTAATACTACAAGCTGCGTTCAGCAAACTATTACAATCAATCCGTTACCTAACGGCAGCATTACGGGAACAACTTCTATCTGTTTTGGTACAAGCACAACCTTAACCTTTAACTTTAATACAGGCACCGGCCCATTTGATGTTATTTACACGGATGGAACAAACACCTACACAGCTAATGGTGTAAATACCGGAAGCACAGTTACGGTTTCCCCAAGCGGTACGAGCACTTATTCCTTTACTTCTATTACAGATGCAAATACATGTAACCGCACCAGCGGCTTTACTGCCGGCGCAACGGTTACTGTAACTCCGCTGCCGGTTATACTTTCGGCCACGCCTACGCCGGTTTTATGCTTTGGCGGCAACACAGGTACCATAACCGTTAGCGTTAATAGTGGTACACCACCTTATTCTTATTCTGATGATTTTGGCACCAGCTTTCAGCCCGGTAATGTTTTCACCGGTTTAGATACCGGCGACTACTACGTGTTGGTTTCGGATATACAAGGTTGTCGCGATACATTTAACCTTAACCCGGTTACCATTACACAACCAACCGATATTACCCAGGTTGACACTGTGGTTGACGCCAGCTGTTCAAACGTATTTGACGGCAAAATTACCGTTACTGCATCAGGTGGTATATCGCCATACCAATATTCGTTAAACGGTGGCCCTACCCAAAGCGGTAATCAGTTTACAGGCTTAGGTTCCGGCATTTATACCGTTTATGTGTACGACGCTAACTCGTGTTTAGATACAAATACCATTACAATAAATAACTCTTACAACGTAGTTGCTGTTCTCGATTCGCAAACCAACGTTTCCTGCTTCGGCGGCACGGACGGTGCTATTTACGTGCAACTAACCGGCGGTATACCGCCTTACTTCTATTCCATTAATGGCGGCGGCTATAGTACTACTAACATATTCACCGGCTTATCTGCCGGCGTGTATGTAATTAACATGCGCGATTCAAAAGGCTGTAATGATTTTAAAACAGTTACCATATCGCAGCCTAACCAATTAGCTGTAAATATTGACAGTGTAATAAATGCAGGTTGCTTCGGAGCAACCACCGGCGGTATCTACATTTCTATAAATGGCGGTACAGCGCCTTACACCTATAACTGGAGCAACGGCACTACCAATCAGGATGTAACCGGTGTAGGTGCTGGCAGCTATATTGTTACAGTAACCGATAGTAAAGGCTGCACCACTACAGGTGGCGCTACTGTAACGCAACCATTACAGTTAACTGCTTCAGTAGCATCCTTCCACAACCTTAATTGCTTTAATGATTCTACCGGCTCAATAGATATAAGCGTAGGTGGCGGTGTTCCCTCTTATGTGTTTAACTGGAGCAACGGTAAAACCACTGAAGATATCAATACGCTGGGCGCAGGCACCTATACCGTTACCATTACAGATGCCAACGGCTGCACCACATTCTTAAGCCAAACAATCACTGAGCCTGCCCAGTTAACTACAACCATCAGCGCAACCTCTATTGGGTGTAATGGCGGCAATGCTAATGTGGACCTTAATCCAACCGGCGGCACTACTCCTTATAACTATTTCTGGAATAACGGCGCTACAACGCAGGACCTTGCCGGTGTTGGTCCGGGAACTTACACCGTATTGGTTACTGATGCACATTCCTGCACTGCAGTTAACTCGGTATCGGTTACCCAACCTACGGCTATCTCTTTATTACTGGAACCAGCCCATGTGCTTTGCTTTGGTGATGCAACAGGCGCTATTGACCTGGGTGTTACAGGCGGAACCGGTTCTTATACCTATAACTGGAGCAATGGTGCAATTACCGAAGATATCTCCGGCTTAACTGCAGGCGCCTACGATGTAACTGTTACCGATGGTAACGGTTGCACCGCTTCCGGCAGCGTTACAATTAATGAACCTGCACAAGCGCTTAACGGCTCCTTTGGCTCTACAGATGTAACTTGCAACGGCGCAAATAATGGGGGTATAAACTTAACGGTAACAGGTGGTACGCAACCCTACTCTTATAATTGGAGCAACAATGCAACTACCGAGGACCTTACCGGCCTTGCTCCCGGCACCTACGATTATACCGTTACGGATGCCAACGGATGCCAGATTTTTGGTAGTGTGTTAATTAGTGAGCCTGCCCCGATTTCAGCAACTATTGCAGGAACAGATGTTACCTGTAACGGCGGCAACGATGGCGCTGCCGACTTAACTGTAAGCGGTGGCAATGGCGGTTATACTTATTTATGGAGTACCTTTGCCAATACAGAAGATATAAGCGGATTAACGGCCGGCAACTACACGGTAATTGTTACTGACTCTAAAGGTTGCCAGGCTTTTGCCAGCGTTACTATCTCTCAAAACCCTGCTATGACTTTAAGTGGGGTAGTAACCAATGTAGCATGTAATGCAGGTGCAACAGGCGCTATTGATATTACTGCTGGTGGCGGTGCGGCACCTTTAAATTATTTATGGAGCAATGGTTCAACCAACGAAGACCAAACAGGATTAACTGCAGGTACATATGCAGTAACCGTTACCGATAACAATGGTTGCTCGGTTAGCGGTACATTTAATGTTACGCAACCGGCGGCCTTAGCGGCTTCAATTGCTTCATTTGGCAACGTTAGCTGCAATGGTGGCACAAACGGTTTTATCAATGTTACCATAAGCGGCGGTGTTACTTCTTACAGCTACCTGTGGAGCAACGGCTCAAGCAGCCAAAATCTGGTAAACGTAGCAGCCGGCACTTACACTTTAACCATTACCGATGCTAATGGTTGTAATGCGCAGGTTTCTCAAACCATTACTCAACCTGCGGCCTTAACTGCCGGCATTTCCGCAGGCACAATCAGTTGCAATGGAGGTACTACCAATGTTGACTTAACCGTAACCGGTGGCACAACCAACTACTCTTATTTCTGGAACAGTGGCGCAACTACTGAAGATTTAACCGGTGTTGGTCCCGGCACTTATACTGTGCTTGTAACCGATGCCAATGGTTGTACTACAACGGCTACCACTACTATTACACAACCATCTGCGGTGTCAGTTAGCGGTGTGGTAACCAATGTATCGTGCAATAGCGGTAACAACGGGGAGATAGACATAACTTCGGCCGGTGGTTCAGGAAATTACACCTACTTATGGAGCAATGCTTCAACTGCTGAAGACCAAACCGGTTTAACTGCCGGCGTTTATACTGTTACCGTTAATGACGGCAGCAGTTGTTCAGCAAGCGCAAGCTTTACTGTTACCCAACCGGCTAATGCACTTGCTCTTTCAACTTCTGTAACCGATGTTAGCTGTAATGGCGCATTAAACGGAAGCGTAGATTTGACAGTTAGTGGTGGCACTCCTTCTTACACTTATGCATGGAGCAACAGCGCAACAACCCAGGATATAACTGGCCTTGCTGCCGGAACTTTTGATGTTACGGTTACTGATGCCAATGGATGCACTGCCGGAACAAGTGTTACTGTAAACGAGCCCGCAGCTTTATCGGCAAGCATTGCAGGTACTGATGTAACCTGCTTTGGCGGTAACGATGGCGCTGCTGATTTAACCGTTAGCGGTGGCAATGCCCCTTATAACTATTTCTGGAGCACTTTTGAGTTTACCGAGGATATTGCAGGCTTAACTGCAGGTAACTATGTGGTTATTGTAACGGATAGCAAGAGCTGCCAGACCTACGCCACAGTTACTATTTCGCAACCTGCACCAATTGTAATAACAGACACACCGGTTAACTTAACCTGTAATGGAAGTGCCGATGGCCTTATTGATATTACCGTTACCGGCGGCAACGGCACCTATGCTTACCAATGGAGCAATGGCGCAACCGCACAGGATATTAACGGATTAACTGCCGGCACTTACACAGTAACCGTTTTAGATGGTAACCTGTGTAGCGGCACAGCATCATTTACGGTTACAGAACCTGCTGCCATTGTAATTAATGCGGTAGTAACTAATGTAAACTGTAATGGCAATGCTAACGGCGCCGTAGATATTACGGTTACCGGCGGCACAACGCCTTATACTTATAGTTGGAGCACCGGGGCCACAACACAGGATGTTAGCGGCTTAAGCGGTGGCCTGGTTAGCGTAGTGGTTACCGATGATAACCTTTGCTCTGCCCTTGGTTCTTATAATATAGTTGAGCCTGCTGTACTTACTACTTCGATCAGTGTAACGGATGTTAGCTGCTTTGGCAGCAGCAACGGTGCATTAGACTTAAGCGTTAGCGGTGGTGTTGCCCCATATAGCTATTTATGGAGCACCTTTAATACTACCCAGGATTTAAGCGGCTTAAGCGGCGGTACTTACTTTGTAATTGTTACGGATGCTAATGGCTGTCAGAAAACAGATTCAGCAACAATAAATGAGGCCCCTCAATTAACCCTTTCTGTTGTTGTAACCAATGTTAGCTGCAACGGCGGTGACGGTTCAGTAGACCTTACTGTTGTAGGTGGCGCTCCTGGCTACACTTACTTGTGGAGCAACGGCGCTACAACTGAAGACCTTGCTGCAGTAGTGGCAGGAACTTATACGGTAACTGTTACAGATGCCAGCAGTTGTTCTGCTTCAATTGCAGCAACAGTAACGCAGCCTACCGCTATTAATGCAACTATAGCTTCATTTAACGATGTAAGTTGTAACGGCGCTAATAACGGTAACATAAACATTTCAGTAAGCGGAGGTGTTACTCCTTACTCTTATGCGTGGAGTAATTCTTCAACCTTAGAGGATTTGGTAAATATTGGTGCCGGTACTTATACCGTTACCATTACTGATGCTAATGGTTGCACTGTGCAGTTATCGCAAACAATAACCGAGCCTTCGGCACTTACGGCCTCTACATCTGCTACTACAATTTCTTGTAATGGCGGAACTGCAGATGTTGACTTAACCGTAGCAGGTGGCACGGCTAACTATTCTTACTTCTGGAACAGTGGCGCTGTAACGGAAGATTTAACCGGTGTAAATGCCGGTACTTATAGTGTTATTGTAACAGATGCTAACGGATGCACCGCAAATTCATCCATTACAATCACCCAGCCTGCCGCCCTTGTTCTTTCAGTTACAGTAACCAATGCAAGCTGCAACGGCGGCAACGGTTCTATTGATTTAACGGTTAGCGGCGGCACAACAGCCTACACTTACTTATGGAGTAACGGAGCAACAACTGAAGACCTTGCTGCTGTAACTGCAGGCACTTATACGGTAACAGTTACTGATGCGAATGGTTGCACCGCAACTGCAAGCGCAACTGTAACACAGCCTGCTGCCCTTAACTTAACATCTCAAACTACCAATGTAAATTGTAATGGCGGCACAAACGGCACCATTAACATTAATGTAAGCGGCGGCGTTCAGCCTTATGCTTACGATTGGGGCGGCGGTATAACAGTTGAAGACCGTTTTAACCTTGCAGCAGGCAACTACACTGTTGTAGTTACAGATGCCAATGCATGCACAATTACGCAATCCTTCACAATAACTGAACCTTCTGCTATCACTTCATCGGTAGTTGCTACTGATGTTAGCTGCGCAGGCGCTCATAATGGTACTGCTACCTTAACAGTAGCAGGCGGTACTGCTCCTTACACCTTTAACTGGAGCAACTTCCAGGTTAGCCAAAACCTTAGCAACCTGGGCGGTGGCACTTACTATGTTAGCATTACCGATGCCAATGGTTGCACCCGCCGCGATTCTGCCGTTGTTAACGAACCTACAGCAATTGTTCTCTCTACTTCAGTTACCAATATTGGTTGTAACGGCGGCGCAACCGGCGCAATAGACCTTACCGTTAGTGGCGGTATACCGGGTTACACCTATTTATGGAGCAACGCTGCCACCACCCAGGACTTGAGTGGTGTAGGCCAGGGCACATACACTGTAACGGTTACTGATGCAGGCTCATGCACTGCAACAACATCTGCTACTATTACCCAGCCTAATGCGCTGGTGGTTAGCGCGGCAATTCAGGATGTTAGCTGTGCGGGTACAGGCGATGGCGCTATTAACCTTACCGTTTCAGGAGGTGTTACTCCATACGCTTTTGCGTGGAACAACGGCGCAACTACCGAGGATATCATTAACCTGGTGGCAGGCACATACGATGTAACCGTAACAGATAATAATACATGCTCCGTATCCGCATCTTATGTAGTAAACGAGCCAACACCGATTGTTTCATCAGTGGTGGGCGCTAATGTACTTTGCCAGGGTGCTAACAACGGCGCGGCTGACCTTACCGTTAGCGGCGGCACTTTGCCTTACACTATTTTGTGGAGCAATTTCCAGGGTAGCGAGGATATTCAAAACCTTGATGGCGGTATTTACTACGTGTTAATTACCGATGCCAGCGGATGCACACACCGCGACTCAGTAATTATACAGGAACCTTCTCCACTTATCTTATCTACAGTAGTAACCAACATTACCTGCTTTAATGCAAACAACGGTTCAATTGACTTAACCGTTCAGGGTGGTACATCAAACTACGCTTATGCATGGAGCAACGGCCCAACTACGCAGGATCTAACCAACCTGCCGGGCGGTACTTACGTGGTAACGGTTACTGATGCTAACGGATGCACTGCGGTTAGCTCTTCTATAATTGCTAACCCATCGCCAATTACTGCGAATTTCATTTTGCATAACCCGCTTTGCTTCGGCAGTACGGATGGTTCAATAGATATGATACCTACCGGCGGTACGCCTTCTTACACCTTTAACTGGAGCAATGGCGCAACTACTGAAGATATAGCAGCTATTGATTCAGGTGTTTACTTTATCACCATTACCGACAGCAAAGGTTGTGTGAAGACAGACAGCGTTATCATTACAGAACCTAACCCGCTGGTTACTTCAGGCTTTGTAACTAATGTAAGCTGTAACGGTTTACACGATGGCTTTATTGATATTACCGGTTACGGTGGTACCTTACCATACACCTTCCTGTGGTCAACCAACCAGTCAACTGAAGACATTGCCAGTTTACCGGGTGGTAACTACTTTGTAACACTTACCGACGTTAATAATTGCCAGGTGGCATCGCTGTATATCGTAAATGAACCTGCCGTGCTTACGCTTGATTTGGTGGGCACTAACCTAAGTTGCAATGGTTCAGCTAATGGAACAGTATCTGCAATACCTGGTGGTGGTGTTACCCCTTACCAGTATCTGTGGGAAGATTTCCATACTGATTCATCAAGAAACGGATTAGGAGCCGGTTACTATTCAGTAATGCTTACCGATAGCAACGGCTGTTTTGTAATTGATAGCATTATACTTACCGAGCCACTTGCTATTTCAATAACCGGAACAGTTACCAATGCAGGTTGCTTTGGTGCAGCTACCGGTGCAATTGATATCTCCGTAATCGGCGGCTCGGGTTCTTATACCTATGCATGGAGCAATGGCGCTGTTACTGAAGATTTAAGCAGTGTAGTTGCCGGCACTTATTCCGTTACGGCTATTGATGCCAACGGATGTATTGGCAGTGCTACATTTACCATTACTCAGCCTTTAGCAATATCGTTAAGTACGGTTTACAATAATCCTGGTTGCTATGGGGCTAATAACGGTTCTGTTTCGGTAATCGCCGTTCAGGGTGTTGCACCTTACGCTTACATCTGGAATACTAACCCCGCGCAAACCACCGCTTCAGCGCAAAATCTAAAAGGCGGCGTATACGATGTAACCGTAACCGATGCTAATGGCTGCACTGCTTCAGCAACGCAAACATTAACACAACCCGACTCAATTGCCGTGTCGGCAACAACAACCGGCGCTAAATGTTTCAATACCGCTTCCGGTCAGGTGGTTGCCACAGTTACCGGCGGCCAGGCACCGCTCATTTATGAATTGAATGGTATAGCGCAACCGGGTAACACGTTTACTAATCTTATGCCGGGCAACTACACCATTTTAGTATCTGACGCCAACGGCTGCGAGGGCACCACAAGCTTTACCATCAGCGATGCCAGCCAGATAGCAGTTTACATTACTGCTACCGAGCAGGTAATTGCCACAGGTATGCAAACGCAGCTTATAGCCACTGCAAGTTCTACTTCGCCGATTGATAATTATGTGTGGAGTCCGAGCGGTTTTGTTGACTTTACTAACTGTGGAGGAGATTCATTGCACTGCAACAACCCGTTTGTTCAACCGCCTACAACTACCTTCTTTACGGTTACGGTAATGAACCAGGACTCATGTTTTGCTTCTGATACCATTACCATATATGTTAGTGCCGATGCCAACAGGTTTATGCCAACGGCATTTACACCTAACGGAGATGGCCTAAACGATCGTTTTGAAGTGGATATTTTGGGCGCCGATAAACTGGAGGTGGCCATCTTTAACCGTTGGGGCCAGCGCTTCTATTACGATGCTAATCAACCAAATGGAATAAGCGGAACCCATGGCTGGGATGGCACGGTTGATGGCAAACCGGCACCGGAGGATACCTACGTTTACAAAATTACGGTTACCTATTTCGACAACGTAACCAGAGAATATGAGGGTACTGTAACCCTTATGCGATAGAGCCATTTAACCCTTGTATATAAAGCCCCGGTCATAAAACAACCGGGGTTTCTTTTTTTAGCCAACTAAAAGCCGAAAAATCAGGTCTTGGCTTATATTTACGCGCGCACTAACTAAATTTTAACAATTACCTATATGAATAAGACATTTACCCTGGCATGTCTGGCATTGCTGTCTTCATTATACACCACTGTTACAGCACAGCAAAAGCCGCAATCAGGTTCTGCTACTACCCAATCTTATGATGTTATTTCTGAGGCCCGTAAAAATACCGCCGGCGTAAGAGCGCCCGAAAGTAAATCCTACCCCAGGGGCTTCGAGTCGGGGGCTGAGTTTGGTAAGCTTTATGAACCCGGCGGTGCGTATGATTACATCAACCGCGATGCAGAAATTCTTGACAAGCGCGATGAAAGCACCAAGCATTTCCTCAATAATAATGGTACGATAACCGCAGTAACCACAGCAGGGCCTACCCACTATAAAAAGAATGGTTTATGGAACACCATTCTTAACGATGTTTACCCCAGCAACAAGTTTGCGGGCTTTGGTTACGCAAACATTTACAACCGTTTCCAAACGTACTATGGCAATAACCTTCAGGGTGGTATTAAAATAGTTACTGAGGATAACAGGCAAATTGACATGATGCAGAATGCAGGTATAGTTTACCTGGATAACAACATGCAGCAGGTAGGCGCTGAGACCTTATTGAGCGGTAATGTAGGTAACGTAAAAAATGAAACGGTTACCTACACCAATTTACTCAGCGGTATTGATGCCTCAATAGAGCAAAATTCAGCCGGTTATGAGTTAAACTACACCATTAATAATCTTAGTGGTATACAAATTCCACAGGGTGCTGCTTACGTTTCTTTCCGCGAAGGAATTAAATGTCCGGCTGGCTCAACAGTTCAATCTGAGCAAAATGACGAGATTATAAAAGTTGTAGATGCCGCAGGTAAAGTGCTGCTAAAATACAAGGCACCTGTACACTACGAAAAAAATGCACTTACTGATGGCGATTCAAGAATCCGTAGTAAGTATTACACTGAACAAAAGAACGGTATCATCTATATCCATGTATTGGTACCGGTAAACTGGCTAACAGCCCAGGGTCGCAATTTTCCGTTGGTTATTGACCCTGTTGTTACCGTTACGCCAAACGTAGCCCAGTTCTGGACCTTTACTGTTGATAACGATAGCGGTTGCGATTACAGCACCGATAACGACTCTGACGATAACATGCGTGTTGGTTTTGATGACGGTAACTTTGATAACGACGATTACCAGTGCTACGCAGAGTACAACATCAGTTCAATTCCTACCGATGCATGTATCCAACATGCCAATGTTCGCTGGTACCAATACAACTTCAACAATGCTTCTAACAGCGATAACAACCTGCATTTTTATTTCCAGGCTTACGATCCAATAACTACTGACCCTGTTGGCGTGCCCACCTGCGATCAGATTTATAATGAGATAAACAGCACTGGTACCTGGTATCGCTATTATGATGTTTGGAGTTCTTCGGGCGCAACTATGTATAATAACTATAGTTCAGGTGCATGGGAGGATTTTTATAATCAGGAAGTTGGCCCCCGTGTTAAGCAGGCAAGAAATTTAAACCTGAACTATGTTGCATTCTCTCTGGATAATGCTCCGGAGGGTGTTCACAGCGACCCTACCGGCCCAAACAACGATGAGTGGATTGACTATCGTGGCTACAGCAGCGGCAACAGGCCACAGTTGGTTATAAATTATGAAACACCGTTTGTAGCGGCTACAAGTATTACAGCAAGCCCCGGTACAACTATATGCCCCGGCACACCTGTAACATTAACCCGTTTTGATGGCACTACAGGTTCAGTAGGCAGCTGGGGATGGTATACCGGTAGCACCTTAATACAATATAGCAATGGTAGCATAGTAGTTAACCCGGCGTCAACTACCACCTACTGCGTTCGCGGCGAAAACATTTGCGGCAATACCACCTGCACTCCAATAACTATTACTGTTCAGTCTAACTCTACCGCTGCCACCGGTATTAGTGGCACTACTTCAATTTGCCCGGCCGGCAGTACTACACTAAGTGTGGTTGGCGGTTCGTTGGGTACAGGCGCTCAATGGTTTTGGTATAGTGGCAGCTGTGGTGGTACCTTTGTTGGTAATGGTGCATCTATCGTAGTTAGCCCGGCATCAACCACTACTTACTATGTGCGTGCACAGGGCACCTGTAATACCACCTCCTGCGTGCAGGTAACGGTAACAGTAAATACCAATTCAAGTGCGCCGGGTTCAATAAACCCAACGCTAAGTACAATTTGTAACGGCCAGTCAACCACACTTACGGTTAACGGTGGCTCATTGGGTACAGGTGCTGTGTGGCGCTGGTATGCCGGCGGCTGCGGTTCAGGTGCCTCAATTGGTACTGGTTCTTCAATCACTGTTTCACCTGCCACCACTACTACTTATTATGTAAGGGCCGAAGGTACCTGCGGTAATACTACCTGTGCTTCAACAACCATTACCGTTAACCAGCTTTCAGTGGCAGCCACCTCCATATCAGGCACGTCAACCATCTGTAACGGGCAAAGCACAACACTTAGTGTTATTGGCGGTAGTTTAGGTACGGGGGCAACCTGGCAGTGGTATACCACCGGCTGCGGTGGTGCTTCAGCGGGTAGCGGAACTTCTATTACTGTTTCGCCAACCAGCACTACAACTTATTACGTACGTGCAGAAGGCACCTGTAATACTACTATATGTGCATCATTAACGGTAACAGTTAATCAACTTTCAACTGACCCAACAGGCGTTAGCGGGACAACCACTATTTGCGAAGGCACCTCAACTACTTTAAGTGTAGTAGGTGGTTCGTTAGGAACTGGCGCTACCTGGAACTGGTTTAGCGGTTCCTGCGGCGGGACGGCCATAGGTTCAGGTTCTTCTATAACTGTTACGCCTACGGCTACTACCAGCTATTATGTTAGAGCCAGCGGAAGTTGTAACACCACTAACTGTGCGTTTACCACAGTTACGGTTAATGATACTTCAGTGCCTGCATCTTCTATAAATGGTTCAGCAGTTTGTATTGGCAGCTCAACAAGCCTTTCAGCCGTGGGCGGCCACTTAGGTGTGGGTGCCTCATGGAATTGGTATGTTGGCAGCTGCGGTGGCACATTAGTAGCAACCGGATCGCCAATAACAGTTTCACCTGCTGTAAACACAACTTATTATTTACGTGCAGAAGGTTTGTGTAATACCACTGTTTGTATTCCTTATACTGTTGTGGTTAACCCGCTTCCTAACGGCAGCATCAACGGCTCTGCTACAATTTGTAATGGGGTAGATACCACGATTACATTCAATTTTGCAGTGGGTACCGGGCCTTTTGATATTATCTATACTGACGGAACCAACGTGTTTGCACTTAACGGTGTAAACGATGGCGATGTAGCAAGTGTAACGCCGGGCACAACTACTACTTATAGTTATGTGCAGATAACAGACCAGAATAGCTGCGTGCGCACTACCGGCTTTTTAGGCGGCGCTACAATCACAGTGGCTCCTCTACCGGTAATAAGCAATGTTACTATAAGCGATGTGCTTTGTAATGGCGATACAACCGGTAGCATAGCGGTTAACGCTTCATCAGGTACCCCTGCCTATCAATACTCAAACGATAACGGTGCAAACTACCAGTCTTCAAGCGTGTTTACAGGCTTGGCAGCAGGCACTTATAACCTGTATGTGAAGGATGCCCTTAACTGTACTTCGGGCAATCCTTTTATAGCAACAGTTAATGAGCCAACTGTGCTCGATCATTCAACTGTGGTACAAAGCGCAAGCTGCGCTAACGTGTTTGACGGTTCCATAACAGTAAACGCTACGGGTGGTGTTCCTGCCTATGCTTACTCTTTAAACGGTGGCCCAACACAGCCGGGTAATGTATTTACGGGCTTACAGGCAGGCACCTATATAGTAGGCGTTTTTGATGCCAACGGATGTTCCGATACTTCTCAGGTTGCTATACCTAACAGTTATGCTGTAACAGCCAGCCTGGTTAACCAAACCAATGTTTCCTGCTTTGGTGGGGTAGATGGCAGCCTTACTGTGCAACTTACCGGCGGCATTCCACCTTATTCTTATTCTATAAACGGTGTTACCTTCCAAAGTTCACCAACGTTTACCGGCCTTGCTGCGGGTAACTACGTGGTAACCCTTCGCGATTCTAAAGGTTGCACCGATTTTGTTACAACTACTATAACACAACCCAATCTGCTGGCTGCTATTGTTGATTCAGTAAGCAATATTTTATGCAATGGCGGTTCAACCGGCGCTATTTATATTACGGTAAACGGCGGCACGCCTAATTATAGCTTCACCTGGACCAATGGCGCTACTACCGAAGATATAACAGGCCTTACAGCAGGCACCTACAACGTGGCTATAGTTGATGCCAATGGTTGTACAACTTCAGCAGGCGCAACAATTTCTCAGCCGCTGCCATTATTCCTTAATGTAGCTTCTTTCAGTAACCTGCAATGTTTTAATGATTCCACCGGTTATGTTGACGTTACCGTTAGCGGTGGTGTTCCTCCATATACCTTTAACTGGAGCAATGGTGCTACTACTGAAGATATCTCAAGCCTTGATGCCGGCACTTATGATGTTACAGTTACCGATGCAAACGGATGCCAGAAAAACATCTCACAAACACTTACTGAACCGGCACAGCTTACCTCAACCATCAGCGGAACGGATGTTAGCTGCAACGGCGCTTTTGATGGCACCGTTGATGTAACAGTAAGCGGCGGTACCGCTCCTTACTTCTATTCATGGAATAACGGTGCTACCTCACAGGATTTAGCGAACGTTGCCGGCGGCACTTATACCGTTGCTATTGCTGATGCACACGGCTGCACAGCAACAAATACCATTACAATTGCAGAGCCTACTGCTATAGCAGTGAGCGCGAATGTTACTAACGTACTTTGCAATGGAGCAACTACCGGCGCTATTGACTTAACTGTTTCAGGTGGAACGCCTTCATACACTTACGCATGGAGCAATGGCGCTACAAGCGAGGATTTAAGCGCATTGGCAGCAGGTGCTTACACGGTTACTGTAACGGATAACAACGGCTGCACTGTAACAGCAACATATACCATTACACAGCCTACGGCATTGTCAGCCGTTATCTCATCTTACCAGGACGTTTCCTGCAGTGGCGGAACCAACGGTGCGATAAATATTGCTGTTAACGGTGGTGTAACGCCTTACGCTTATTTGTGGAGCAATGGTACTACTACTGAAGATGTAAATAACCTGGCTGCAGGCACCTATACAGTTACTATTACTGACTTTAACGGTTGCACTGCTACTTTAACGCAAACAATTGTTGAACCTACCGTTCTTACTGCTTCTATAAGTGCAGGAACCATTTTATGTAATGGCGGCTCAACGGATATTGATTTAACCGTTTCAGGCGGAACCACACCTTACAATTACTTCTGGAACGTGGGCGCCACCTCCGAAGATTTAACCGGGGTTGGTGCTGGCAGCTACAGCGTTGTAGTTAGCGATGCCCATTCCTGCACTGCTACGGCTTCTGTTTCTATTTCTCAACCTGCAGCAATTGCGGTTGTTGTAAGCGTTACAGATATTGCCTGCAATGGCGCTGCTACCGGTGCAATTGATATTACAGTTAGCGGCGGTACTGCAGCCTATACTTTTGCGTGGAGCAATGGAGCTACGACCGAAGATTTGACCGGTGTTTCTGCCGGCACCTATGTGGTTACTGTAACCGATGCCAACGGTTGTTCTGTTACCGCATCAGGCACAATAACTGAGCCTGCTGCGCTTACCGTAGTATTGGCTGGCCATGCCGATGTAAGCTGCAATGGCGGAAATAATGGTTCTATTGATATTAACGTGTTTGGTGGTACACCGCTTTACACTTACTTATGGAGTAACAGCGCCACAAGCGAGGACCTGAACGGCCTTTCCATTGGAACCTACTCAGTAGTAGTTACCGATGCCAATGCTTGTACCGCTTCCTTCTCTACAACTATTACAGAACCTACTGCTATAACAACTTCAATAACCAAAACGGATGTTACCTGCCCGGGTGCTTCTAACGGCGCTGCCGATTTAACTGTAAACGGCGGGGTAACACCTTACACTTACTTGTGGAGCAATGGCGCCACCACCCAGGACCTTAGCGGTGTAACCGGCGGCACTTATACTGTAATTGTTACCGATGCCAATAGCTGCACTTCGGCCAACTCTGTAACTATTAATGAAGGCTTACCAATTGTAGTTACCGGAACTGTAACCAATGTATTGTGTAACGGTGGTAACACCGGTGTTATTGACATTACGGTTAGCGGAGGCAACGGCACCTATACTTACAACTGGAGCAACGGCGCCACTACGGAAGATCTTACCGCAATTGCCGCCGGCAACTATTCAGTAACCGTTAGCGATGCTAATAGCTGTAGCGCTACGGCTTCTTTTGCCGTAACGCAACCTGCTGCTATGGTAATGAACGCTTCTGTTATTAATGTAAGCTGCGCCGGAGGTAATAATGGGTCAATTGATATTACCGTTAATGGCGGTGTGTTTCCTTATACTTTTGTTTGGACCACTACTTCAACCAACGAGGATGTATATGGCCTTAGCGGCGGAACATACTCCGTTACCGTTACTGACGCTAATAGCTGCACTTTAACTCAATCGTTTACCTTAACCGAGCCGACGCCTATTGTTACTTCTATTACAGGTACCAATGTTAGCTGCAATGGCGCAAGCGATGGTGCTGCTGACCTTACTGTTAGCGGTGGTGTTGCGCCATACTCATTCTTATGGAGCAACTTTAACGGCACTGAAGATGTTACCGGCCTTAGCGGTGGTCTTTTCTTTGTAATAGTAACCGATGCAAACGGATGCGACCACAAAGATTCTGTATTGATTTCTGAACCGGCTCCGCTGGCCCTTACAACTTCTATAACCAACATCTCCTGCTATAACGCTAACGATGGTGCAATAGATTTAACGGTAACAGGCGGCACACCGGCTTACACATACAACTGGAGCAATGGCGCTACTACTGAAGATTTAAGCAATCTGCAAAACGGCGTTTACGCTGTTACTGTAACGGATGCCAACCTATGCACAGCTACAACCTCTGTTGTAATAAACAATCCATCGGTTATAACGGCCAACTTTGTGGTGCATAACCCGCTTTGTGCCGGCAGCAACGATGGTTCGATTGACCTGATACCTTCAGGTGGTACACCTTCTTACACCTTTAGCTGGAACAACGGCTTTACCACTGAAGATATCAGCGGCCTTGACTCAGGCACCTATATTGTAACTATTACGGATACCAAGGGTTGTTCAAGAGTTGATTCCGCAGTTGTAACTGAACCGCAACCATTGGTTACCTCAGGCTTTATCCGTGATGTTAGCTGCCATGGCGCAGCCGATGGCTTTATTGATATAACTGCATACGGTGGTACACTGCCTTACTTCTTTGAATGGAGCACAGCACAATCAACAGAGGATATCGGCAGCCTGCCGGGCTCAAACTACTTTGTAACAGTAACTGATGCTAACGGTTGCCAGGTTGCTTCACTTTACATTGTGAATGAACCGGCTCAATTAACGGTTGATGTAGTAGGTAGTAATGTATCCTGCTTTAATGGTGTTGACGGCCATGTTGCAGCAGTGCCTGCGGGTGGTGTAACTCCATACCATTACCTATGGACTACGTTTGATATCGATTCGGCAGTGTATGGTTTAGGTGCCGGTAAGTATACCGTGCAGTTAACTGACTCTAACGGATGCTTTACTTACGACAGCCTTACACTTACACAGCCAACAGAAATTGCGATTAGCGGCGTTGGTACTGATGCTATTTGTTTCGGCGCTTCAACTGCTGCCATCGATATTACGGTAAGCGGCGGAACGCCAACCTACACCTATGTGTGGAGCAATGGCCCGGTAACAGAAGATAACCAAAACATACCTGCCGATACGTACACTGTAACAGTGTCTGACGCTAACAGCTGTCAGAAAACAGCAAGCTTTACAGTTGGTGAGGGGGTAGAAATATTAGCAGAGATTGGAACCTTCAATCCGATTTGTAACGGTGGCAATACCGGCTCAGCTACGGCATTGGTAAGCGGCGGTGATGGCCCTTATACTTATGCCTGGAATACTAATCCACCGCAAACTACGGTATCAATTAACGGCTTAGGTGCCAACGTTTACGTGTTAACAGTTACTGACTCGAAGAACTGTTCCGTTACTGCTACTGCTACCTTAACTGAACCTGCTCCTATTACCATCACCACTAATGCTACAGGGTCTAACTGCTTTAATACCAGCACGGGCCAGGTAACACTTTCTACCAGCGGTGGTACTGCCCCTTACAACTATACCTTAAACGGTATTGTAAAATCAGATACCGTATTTACAGGCCTTGCACCGGGCACTTATGGTGTATTGGTAACTGATGTAAACGGTTGCCAGGGCAGCGCTCAGTTTACGGTTGCTTCACCTAGCCAGCTTTCAGTAGATTTAACTGCACCCGAGCAAACTATTTTGACCGGTATGCAAACGCAGTTAAATACAGTCGTTACTTCGTCATCTGCAGTAGTTAACTATATCTGGACACCATCCGCTGCGATAGTTTACGACAACTGCCCTGATACGGCTAACTGCCCTAACCCATTGGCTGCTCCTAAAACTACCACCAACATTATGGTAACCGTAGTAAATGCTGATGGATGTTCGGCAAGTGATACGTTGACCATCTATGTGCTTAACCAACCTTCGGCATTTATACCAACAGCGTTTACACCTAACGGCGATGGATTGAATGACCGCTTTGAGTTTGATATTCTTGGCGCCGAAAAACTTGAGGTGAACGTGTTTAACCGTTGGGGAGAAAAAGTTTACTTTAATGCTAATCAGCCAAACGGCATTACCGGTGCTAATGGCTGGGATGGCACTAAAGATGGTAAAGATGCGCCTAATGACACTTATGTTTACCAGCTAGTAGTTACCTACTTTGATGGAGTAACGAAGGATATATCAGGAACGGTTAGCATCATGCGCTAAACAAATTTCTAAATCAAGCGCCTCCGGAAATACCGGGGGCGTTTCTATTTTTAGCCTATGTATACAGCGGAGTATTATGCCAATAAGTTAGCGATGCTGCCCCATCCTGAAGGCGGCTGGTATAAAGAAACATACCGTTCTAACGAAACCGTTGCTTCAGCAGCTTTGCCTGCACGGTTTGCAGGCGAAAGAAATTTCTCTACTGCTATCTTCTTTCTGCTTACGGGTAAAACTTTTTCGGCTTTCCATCGCATCAAGAGCGATGAGGTGTGGCACTTTTATGCAGGCAGTTGCCTGAACGTATATGTGATTAATGCCAGTGGGCAACTGCGCATAATTAAATTGGGCAACAACCTTGAAAAAGGGGAGGAGTTTCAAGCAGTAGTGGAGGCCGGTAGTTGGTTCGCATCGCAACCCGAGCAGGAAAATACGTTTAGCCTGGTGGGCTGTACCGTTGCACCCGGTTTCGACTTTAAAGATTTTGAGTTAGCCCGTTGCGAGGAACTTATCACCTTGTTTCCTGAACACCGTTCGCTTATTGCAAAGTACTGCCGGCAATAGCGGCACTTCTAAAACAGGGTTAGTTTTTTTCCTGAAACTCTGCCTTCCATTTCAAGCAGCCATTTTTTGCGCCACATGCCACCGGCGTAACCGGTCAGGCTTCCGTTCTCTCCAATAACGCGGTGGCAGGGTATAATAACCGCTATGGGGTTTTTGCCATTGGCATTGCCAACGGCACGCGTAAGTTTATCGTCATTCAGTTTGCGCGCTATGTCGCCATACGAAAGGGTATCACCAAAATTTATTTTTTGCAATTCGCCCCACACCATTTGTTGGAAGGTCGTACCGTCCGGCTCAAGTTTAACATCAAAGGTTTGCCGTTTGCCATCAAAGTATTCTGATAGTTGATTGGAGCAATTCTTCAGGTGCTCGGGTAAATTTTCCGATTCCGGGCCTCCTTCGTCCCTAAAGTTGATTGAAGTAACATGCTCTTCTGTTCCGCATATTTCTAACCAACCTAAAGGGCTTTGCACGTATGTATAAAACAGCTCCATTGCTTTGCTAAATTTACCGCATAAATAGCACAGCGTGAAAAAAATTATTGTTTTTGGTGCAGCAGGCCGCACAGGCCGGAAAATTACGGAGTATGTCCTGGAGGCGGGTTATGCTGTAACCGCTTTTGTACATAACAATGCTGCGGGCCTTAATCATCCTTCGCTTAAGGTTGTAAAGGGCGATGTGAATGACAGGGAAAAAGTGTTTGGCGCCATACAGGGCCATGATATTGTCATCTCTGCTATTGGAACCAATAATATTGATACGGATGCGGTTAATATAATGAGCGATGCCATGAAGTATTTTGTGGAAGCCATGAAGCAGTTTAACATCCAAAAGGTTTTTGCCGTGGGTGGCCTGGCTGTATTGCAACACGATGAAAAAATGCAGTTGTTGGATAAGCCTGATTATCCGGCTGCCTATAAAAACGTAGGCGAAGGACACAACAAAGTATATAAGGTTTTACGCGAGACTGACTTGAACTGGACCATGATATGTTGCCCGGATATTGTGGAGGGCGCACGAACCGGCCAGTACAGCGTAAAAAAGGATTTCAAGCCGCGTGGGCTTTTTCAAATCTTCACCGGAGATATAGCCGACTTCATTCTCCGGGAGATTGAGGACAATAACTATCCATCTACACGGGTAGGTATTAGTAACTATTAGTTCGTTGGAAACACTTTTAGGGCGCAGCGTTTCCAAAGAGGGGAGGCTTAACATTTCTTTGACAATAGTATGACTATGGATGTGAAATAATGCCCGCCTCTGCATCGTTAAGGATAAAACCTGTGCGGTATGAACAATACCCGGCTACGTACCCTTCGCAAAGCCCTTTCCTTTACCGGTCAGTTAATCTTTTGGCTGCCTGTTGTTTTTCTAAGTCTGTTGCTTGTTTATAATACGCTGCCCTATTTTACTTTTCGCGATGACTTTGCCTTTATTCAGGAAAGAATAAGGCTATATATCAACCCGCTATGGAAGTTTAGCTTTTACCTGCACATTGCTGCCGGTGTTTTTTGTATAACAACAGCCATCACCCAGTTTTCTTCTTATATACTTAAAAAGCGCAAGGCTATACACGTTTATGCAGGCAAGGTGTATGTGTTTGTAGTGTTGGTTATCGGCGCGCCAACAGGCTTTTATATGTCGTTTTTTGCCAAAGGTGGTTATTGGGAAAAGGCTTGCTTTGTTTTTATGGCTGCTTTCTGGTTCCTTTCTACCTACAAAGGCCTGGAATCTATACGGCAGCGCAATGTGCTGGCCCACTCCGTATGGATGATTCGTTCATATGCTATGGCCTTAACGGCAGTTTCTTTCCGCGTTTACCATATGATGTTTTTTTATGCGGGAATGGACCACTTTAATAACTACGCCATCAGCCTTTGGATTAGTGTGGTGGGTAATATTCTTATTGCTGAGTATATCATTTTTCGCCGTAGTAAAAACTACCTCCAATCCTTTCAACTGAACTTTCAATAAAAAATAACTATATGAAAACGATGCTTCATTTCAGCATAGCGCTAATGCTTATTGCAGGCGTAGCCGGCGCTGCCGATTTTACTCAAATGTTTAGGACGGGCGAGATTGATAAACTGTATGAAGAGAATACCAGCGGGAAGGCCGGTGATGTAAAGGCCCCTGAAGCCTTGCCTGCTTTGGCCCGCTTTGCCAGCAGGGTTAGGTTTGTGCAGATTGACGATTTTTCAAGAGCTCCGTTAATAGAGGAGGTGCAACCTTTCAACGAAGATGAGTCAGTTGTTGCCTCTGCAGTAAGCGCGCCTGGTGCCGAAAATGAAACTACTGCCTCAGGTATTGCGGAGACACAGAGTGAAGCACAGCTTTCCTCTGCTTCCTCTGAAACAGTAAAAGAATCCTTAACTGTTGAAACAACGGATGATATGAAGGCATCTCTCGCCGATTCCATGACCGTGGTTGAAGACATAAGCAAAGATTTTACCTGGGAACGTTTTTCGCGCGCTCCGCTGCCTCAAAAAAAGGTAGTTAAGCTTTCGATTAAGAAGGAAGATAAAGAGGGGGGAAATGAGACCACCCAATAGGCCGCATATGCTGTAAAAAACATTCTGCCGCCCACCGGCAACTATGTGGTTAAAATATGCGGGTACTTGCATCGGAAATAGTATTTTCGGCATCTCAGCTATAAACACTACACCGATGGTAAGACTTCTACTCAGTGCGGCTATCGTACTGTTTTTTGTAAATGGGTATGCTCAAAATAATGTGGGCATAGGAACTAACAGCCCCGATCAATCAGCGATACTTGATTTAACTTCCACTAACAAGGGGTTCCTGGCTCCGCGTATGACTACTGCGGATCGCCTTGCGATAGCCACCCCGGCCCCCGGCTTGCTGGTTTACGATGTTACAGTTGGTTGTTATTTTTACTATAACGGTGCCTGGAATTCTCTTTGTACCTCAGTTGGCCCTACCGGGCCTGCAGGTGTAACGGGTGCCACCGGTGTAGCTGGCCCTGTTGGGGCAACCGGCCCACAGGGTGTTGCAGGTGTTAATGGTTCTACCGGTGCGCAGGGCTTACCAGGCCCAACGGGTGCTACGGGCCCAACCGGCCCTTCTGTAGGTGTTACCGGCCCAACCGGCCCCACTGGTCCACAAGGCCTTGCGGGAGCCAATGGATTGAACGGCCTTACCGGGCCCACCGGCGATACCGGTCCACAAGGCTTACAGGGTGTTGCCGGAGTAAACGGAACGAATGGTAATACAGGACCAACGGGAGATACAGGCCCGCAAGGGTTACAGGGCGTTGCAGGTTTAAATGGCGCAACCGGCCCAACCGGTGATACGGGCCCACAAGGCCTTGCCGGTGCTACAGGTGCAACCGGCAGTGGAGGAGGCGCAACCGGCCCTACGGGCCCAACCGGGCCAACCGGCCCCAGCGGTGCAGGTGGGGGTGCAACGGGCCCTACAGGAAACAACGGCTTAGATGGAGTTACAGGCCCTACCGGCCCTGCCGGCAGTAATGGTATAGCGGGCGCAACAGGTGCAACCGGCGCTGCAGGCGCTAATGGCATTGATGGAGTAACCGGCCCTACCGGGCCTACCGGACCGTCAGGTGTTGGTGGCGGTGCAACGGGCCCTACCGGGCCCACAGGACCAACCGGGCCAAGTGGCGTGGGCGGCGGAGCTACAGGGCCCACAGGCCCTTCAGGCCTAAACGGTACCACGGGTGCACAAGGCCCTACCGGCGATACAGGTCCGCAAGGCATAGCAGGGCCTACAGGTCCGCAAGGTTTACAAGGCAATACCGGCCCCCAGGGTAATACCGGTGCGCAAGGTCCGCAAGGTGTACAGGGGAATACGGGTCCGCAGGGTGATACCGGCCCTCAGGGTATTCAAGGTAATACAGGTGCCCAGGGTCCACAAGGCATACAAGGTATAACGGGCCCGCAGGGCATACAAGGTAATACCGGTGCACAAGGGCCGCAAGGTATACAAGGTAACACTGGCCCTCAAGGTGATACCGGCCCTCAGGGTATACAGGGTATTCAAGGTAATACAGGTGCCCAGGGTCCTCAAGGCATACAAGGTGCAACGGGCCCTCAAGGTTTGCAGGGCATACAGGGTAATACCGGTGCGCAAGGTCCGCAAGGTATACAGGGGAATACGGGTCCGCAAGGTGATACCGGCCCTCAGGGTATACAGGGTATTCAAGGTAATACAGGTGCCCAGGGTCCTCAGGGCATACAAGGTGCAACGGGCCCTCAAGGTTTGCAAGGCATACAGGGTAATACCGGTGCGCAAGGTCCGCAAGGTTTACAGGGGAATACGGGTCCGCAAGGTGATACGGGCCCACAAGGTTTGCAAGGAATACAAGGCAACACAGGCCCACAGGGTCCTCAAGGCATACAAGGTGTAACGGGTACTCAAGGTTTGCAGGGCATACAGGGTAATACCGGTGCGCAAGGTCCGCAAGGTATACAGGGGAATACGGGTCCTCAAGGTGATACGGGCCCACAAGGTTTGCAAGGAATACAAGGCAACACAGGCCCACAGGGTCCTCAAGGCATACAAGGTGTAACGGGCCCTCAGGGTTTGCAGGGCATACAGGGGAACACCGGTGCACAAGGGCCGCAAGGTATACAAGGTAACACTGGCCCTCAGGGTGATACCGGCCCTCAGGGTATTCAAGGTAACACAGGTGCCCAGGGGCCTCAAGGCATACAAGGTGTAACGGGCCCTCAAGGTTTGCAGGGCATACAGGGGAACACCGGTGCGCAAGGCATACAAGGTAACACGGGGCCGCAAGGCGACACCGGCCCGCAGGGTGTACAAGGCAATACCGGGCCTACCGGTGCACAGGGTAACACAGGGTTACAAGGCATTACAGGGGCAACCGGTGCTACAGGCCCACAAGGCGTAACCGGCCCGCAGGGCACAACAGGTGTAACAGGCGCACAGGGCCCAACAGGCACAAGCGGCCCAACGGGCCCAACGGGTCCGTCAGGGCCCGGCACTATTTGCCCTACGGCAACAGCCAATTATATAACTATGTTCACTTCGCCGAGTATTATATGTAATTCGGTTTTATACCAATCAGGTAACAACGTCGGCTTAAATACCACTAACCCGGTAGTTTCATTCCAGGTAAACAGCACCAGTGCTATTGGCTTACCTTCAGGCACTTTTGCTCAACAACCTGCCGGTGCTCCTGCAGGTTCTATCCGGTACAACACACAATTAGGAGTAGTGGAGTTTTTTAACGGCACATGTTGGCAAAATGTAAACACGCCTCCTGTTGGTTCCACTTATGTGCAGTGGGCTAATGCTGCTGATCCAAACACTTTATATCCATGTACACAATGGGTATCTACTGATATGGCAAACGGAGAGTTTATCCGCGCGCGTGGCGGACTTTCGAACGTGGGGGCCGGTAACCTGCTTACAGGGGTAGTTCAACAGGATGCCTTACAGGACCACTCTCACGTAGTTAACGGTGTTATTTATGGTTCGGGCGTACTTACTACTTCCGCCGATGGAGACCATGCCCATAACTGGGGTGGATGGTGGAGTAATGACGATAGCCGCGATTATGCCAATGGTAATGGTGATGGAAATGGTAACACTATCAGCGACTTTGCGTTTTGGTGGGGCGGTAATCCTGCTACTACCGGTAATCCTAATCAGCAGTATACAACCCTTTCAACAACCACCAACGGCTCGCATAGCCATGGTGGCGCAACAGGCGGTGTTTCCGGTTATAACGCTTCTACCTGGATTCCGTATGACGATAACTTATCGGATGACTGCTTGAATACAGGATGGAATGATGATGATGCCTCTACCTGCGGTAACGGATGGAATGGCAAGCGCACTGCAGGTAACTTCATGGCTCAAATGGGCAGTTCGTGTATGTCGCATACGCACTCAATTGCGGCTGATGGCAACCACAACCATACTATAAATTTTTATGCGCACCGCCATTTCATTAAACAGCGCCCAACATCTACAGCAGGCCTTCATATGCATACAGTGCCCGACCATACGCACACCTTTACCATGACGGCTGACGGTATATCTGCCGGTAATGTAGCTACAGAAACCCGCCCTACAAACGTTGCGGTAATTTTTTGGCGCCGCGTTAACTAATAGCTGATAATTAAAACAGAACCCCGCTATGGCGGGGTTTTTTATTTTATTTGAAACTCAATCCTGATAGATGAAAAAGTTTTTACTATTTCTGTTGGTTGTCATTGTTGTTCTAACAGGCATTATAGTTTTTAAAACCCTGAATTTTAAAAGCAGGCAATTGGTAAAGGCCGATGGCGTAAGGCGCACTTTCGCTATTGATGATAGCGCTGTAAAAAATTTAAGCGACGCCATAAAAATAGAGACGGTATCTTACGATGATACACTCCAATCCAATCAGCAGGCGTTTGATTCTTTTTTTGTTTTTCTGCATCAAAAGTATCCGGCAGTTTTCGAAAAGCTGGAAGATACCGTGCTTAATAACCGCGGCCTGTTACTGAAGTGGAAGGGCCGTAATGAAAGCGCTCTGCCTGTAATTTTGTATGCCCACCTTGATGTGGTTCCCATTGAAGAAACCACCAAAGCAGAATGGAAACATCAACCCTTTAGCGGAGAAGTTGCAGATGGTTATATATGGGGGCGTGGTGCTTTAGATGATAAGGGTAGCCTCATTTCAATATTCGAGGCGGTAAACAAACTTGCACAAAAGGGTTTTGTGCCTGAGCGTACTGTTTACCTGGCCTTTGGCAGCGATGAAGAAGTTGGTGGTGGCCGCGGGGCAGCTTCTATTGCTGAATATTTCAGGCAGCAAAAGCAGCGCTTTGAGTTTTATATGGATGAGGGTGGAATGGTTTCGCAGGGGATTGTTCCTAATATTAACTGCCCCGTTGCGCTGATTGGCACTGCGGAAAAGGGATATGTTACACTTGAACTCTCAGTTAACTTACCTGGCGGGCATAGTAGCCGCCCAGCGCGCGAAACTGCTATGGATGTAATGGTTAGCGCCGTTAAAAAACTGCATGACAATCCGGATAAGCGTAAAATTTCTCCGGCCGTGGATGAGTTCCTTGATTTTGTTGGGCCGGAAATGAAAAGCCCTTTTAATGCTGTTTTCGCTAACCGTTGGTTGTTTAAGCCCCTTATATTAAACGAGTACGAAAAATCAGCCGAAGGTTTTGCATTACTTCGCACCACTAATGTAACTACCGTACTTAATGCAGGTATAAAGGAAAACGTAATACCAACTTTGGTAGAGGCTAAAGTGAATTACCGCATACTTACCGGCGAAACTGTGGCCCAGGTAGTAGAGAAGGCCGGCATTACCATAGGGGATAATCGAGTGAAAATAAAAGTTGGTGAAATTTATGAACCGTCCCGCAACTCTCCATCAACCACCTATGGTTTTCAGCTAATACAACAAACCTGTGCCGAAGTTTTTCCGGATGCCATCGTTACTCCATTTTTAATGTTGGGAAGCACGGACTCTAAACATTTTCAGGACATGACCGAGAATACCTATCGTTACTTTCCTTGCCGTTTTGATAAGGAATTGCTGGGCACTATACATGGTATTAATGAACGGATAGGAGTGAAGGACTATATGGAAACCATCGCGTTCTATGAAACGCTCCTCACTAAACTGAAATAGAATTACATTTACATCAAATTACTTTTATGGCCGACAATCCAAACGAAAACCCGAACCAGATCAATATCGAATTGCCTGAAGATATAGCTGAAGGAACTTATTCTAACCTTGCCATTATTTCGCATTCTCCTCAAGAGTTTGTGGTGGACTTTATACGTGTTATGCCGGGCGTTCCTAAGGCAAAAGTTAAATCCCGGGTTCTGCTTACACCGGAACATGCCAAACGTTTTATGAAGGCGCTTGCCGATAACATTAAAAAATACGAGCAACAGTTTGGCCCGATTAATGATAAAGACTTCCCGAATATACCTATGAATTTTGGGCCTACAGCCCAGGCGTAGTGGCCTTATTGAAGTTTGTTGGTTTCTATGGCCGCCTTAATACGGGGTTTTACATAATTGCTTTTCAGCGATTCCAGCAATGCTTCAGCCTGTTCAATATTGAACCATGTTTTGGTTACGGTTAGCTGCATAAACTCCATTCCGTGGGCAGGCCGGCAATCAGCCGGGGTGGTGATGGATATGTTTGCTACAGCATTAAAGAAATAAGTGATTCCGTTTCCGCGAATCAACTCTTCGGTATTGTCCTGTGTTGTAAAGGTGTTTCGCACGCTTAGTACCAGCCGCATGAAGGCCTCTTCGTTTAATGAAACTGCGTATTTCTCTTTTAGTGCAACGGCTTTTGTGGCCGGAATTATTTCGACGCGCACTACGTTTTTTGATTTTGTAAGAAACGGAAAAAGTTTGCTTATAAAGTTGTGCGCGCTATCGCTCTTCATTATACCCCAACTAAAGGAAACATAACCTTCATGCATATGGTTTCCGGGAATCAGGTTTCGCCAGCTGAATATTGGGGTGGTAACAGGCATAAGTAAACTGCAGCAATTATTTGCGGTAACTATATAAATTTTAATGCTGTTTTCTGCCGGTTGATTGCCCGGCTGTTTCAAAGAAACAGAGTGGCCGGGTAAAATGCTTACACCACTTGTTAAGCTAATAAGTTGTTGCCACCATAAAGGCAACGGGAATACCCCCTGTTCTAAAGTTGTCATACCGTTAAAAGTTTTGGTTTGCTTTTCCCGGCTCACCCGGGGGTATGTGCGCCTACTATACTTTGTCAATTTCGGGCCGTAAATCCTTCGGCTTACTGAAAAATAATTTTATGATGTTCCACTACTTCCCCGGTTTTGAGTTGTAACCAGTAGCTGCCGGCAGTAAGGCCTCCGCGGGTAAGGGTAACTGTGCCGGTGTTTGTTTCACGGGATTCCACAATCAATTGTCCTTGCGCTGTGTAAAAAGCAATCTCAACCTCCTGTTGCGGGTTGTTAAGTTCTACAACCACTTTATCCGTAGCGGGATTAGGATAGATTTTACACATGTCCTTAATGGGTGTGTTGCGTATGCCATTATAGGTTTTGTTTACTGCAAGCAAAGCTATATCCGATTCATTATTAGCCGTGTTTACAAACCCGGCACATACCAGCCTGTCATTTGTTTGTGCAGTGAAAGCGCTTGCCCCGTTTTGAAAATTTGGATTTATTGTAAATGCTGAGGCTGTGCTGCTAAAGGGATAACTTTGTTTTGTAAGGCCGGCAATTTCAAAGTAGTCGGATTGATAGCCGGTTGTATTATGTGAGGGGGAAATGGAGTTGCCGCAAAAAAGAATATCTCCTCCGGGGGTAAGTAGCATATCTTTGGCAATGTCTTCGTTAAGTTGAAAATCTATGGCATCCACATCGTAGGTCATACCGCTTATATCCAATTTGCCAAAATAAAAGTCGCGCATTACGGATGTAGAACTCTCAGCAGCAAAAAACAAATCGGACCCTTTTAAAGTCAACTTTAGTACATCACTATTATAGCCTTGCGTTAGGTCCAGCGCCAGGTAGCCATCATTAAAAAAAGAAGAATCAATGCTGCCATCCGTATGCAGGCAAACAAAAAAGGCAACAAGGTTTAAGGTGTTGGAATACCCCCCTGCAGCTATTATGCGGCCATCAGGCAAAATTACCAGGTCCTGTATTAATCCTCCTATCAAATGGCGGTCGCTTCTGTCTTGCACAATACCCTGCGGAAAGCGCAGATAAATTTTTCCTCCTTCGCCAAAAGTATTATCAAGTGCACCACCAGGTAACAACCTTGCAATAACAGGAACTTCACTATGCAGGTCGCTGGTATCTACAGTTGAGCCTGAAATTAAAATCATGCCATTGCTATCTGCCTCAATTGATTTGGCGGTTTCGTGTAGGCCCGCAAACTCAATGTTAAGCGTACCATTAGTGCTAAATGAAGAATCAATGCTTCCATCCGCTTTTATTTTGGCGATACAAAAAGGAACGTACGTGTTGTTGGCTGTTGAATAACCTGAACCCAATACGTAAACTTCTCCCGAAGGCGTATGGAGGATTTCGTTGGCAGTGGAAAAATCAAAGCCGTTAAAGTCAAAGCGAAGCAGGCCATTGCCGCCGAAGGAGGAATCGTTGCTTCCATCGGGCAGCAACTTTGCAAGAAACACATCTGCGTCAAAAATACTATCGGCATGTACTGTATTGCCCGCAAGTAAAAGGGTGTCATTTTTAAGCGTTACCAGGTCTACGCTTTGGTCATAGTTATCTATTGAAAAAATGCGCTGGCCGGCATTTGCAAAGGTGGCGTCAATTTCAAACTGCGCATTGGCGCCCAGGGTTATGCAAAAACAAAAAAGCAGAAGACTTAATCTTCTGCTTTTGGCAGGAATGAACTTTTGCATCCATTCCCGTGAACTAGTTATTGCATTTTGGTAAAGCGGCTTATCCATTTGCTGTCAGTCTGCATATCGGCAACCGAAATTAAATATACACCGTTTGTTAAGCTGGAAACATCAATGTAATTAACTCCGCTGGTAGTCATTACTTGTTTTCCTTCCAGGTTATATATGGCTACTTCACCGGCAGAGGTGCCTTGTGGTAGTTCAAAGTTTACAAAACTGCTTGTTGGGTTAGGATAAAAATCCAGATGTCCAAGTGTTTCTTCAGCCAGCCCTGATACCGGGGTGTATTGTGTGGCGTTGCCGGGTACCGTGTTTTGGCCGCCGTTAGGACCCATGTTCCCCTGTGTTATTACACCATAAAAGGTTTGGCCTACATACATAGGGTACCTTGGTCCTAATGTATCATCAACTGTTGTAAAATAGGCATAAACACCATTTGGATATTCAGGTGTTTTGCAAAAGCGGCCGTTGTGGTCGTCAAGCATTCCTGAAGAAGCAACATACTCCCAGTCTTCGCGGTAAACACCTAAAGGATATTGGTTGTTTATAGCAGGGCCATATTGGTTGGCTTGTAAAACAGTGCCGTTGGGTAGGGTTGTACGCTGCGAAATATTACGTTTTTGATAGCTTGGAGTAATGCGCACAATAGTGGTGCTGGTGTCGTTAGGGTCGCTATAACCATAAGGGCCATACATAGGGTAGCCATCAAAGGCGTAGCCAATTAGCGGCGAGTGTTTAACGCTGTCGGCTTTGTCAGCTAAAGCCAAATCAATTACATGGTGGTGATACTCATTGGTAGGCGTGGAGTGGCCCCAGGTGCTATCAAAATCACTTCCTTCAAAATAATAAGCTATCTGGTGCCATACGTTGGCGTTTTGGTAGCTGCGGGCATCTTCCGGATTAAAAAATGTAGTGCCGTCAATAAGGAGACCGCAAGGGCCACCATTTAAATTGCTTGGCGGCGTATTTGCCATCTGAGGTGTACGTGTTAACTTGAAGGTGTAGTTTTTGTCGGAAGCGTCGTTAACGTTTCCGTTATTAAAATCGTAGTAGCTGGGCACCCCGCTTGACTTTACATAAACGTAACTGTTATCATAATACACAGCTTCTACATCCGTAAGTATTCCGTTTATAGTATGCCCCGTTGTATTTATCTTCCAGGAGGTAATCAGGGGATCGGTTACCTGGGCCCGGCAAAGCAGTAACATGTTCAGGAAGGCAAGGGGTAATAGTAATTTCTTCATGTATAGTGGTTGATTTGAATTTTTTAGACAATTATGAAAGCAAAATCCTTCGGCTGTTAATGCGGCCCCATTGGGGGAGGACCATTTTTAGGCGTGGCTATAACCTGTATCAGTTCCGGAATCACTGCGTCAAACTTCTTTTTTTGTTCTGCATTGCACAGATTCTTAACCTGCTGAAAGTGCTTAATGGTTACATCTGCTTTTTGCGTTTGTATACGGGCCATTTCTTTCTCCAGGGAGTCCTTTATAGCAGCATCAATGTTCTCTCCCTTAAGCAATTGGAGGTAACTTACCAAAAGTTGGTTGTTCTCTTCATCCAACCTGTTCATATTGCTGCGATGTTCAAAGCGCAGTTTTTCAAAATCATCGCGTTGCTGTGCAGTAAACGAAAGCTCCTGCATAAGCATTTCACCTACACCGGCGCCGGGGCGGCCCGGATGCATGCCCGGTGGATGGGGCGGTTTATTGAAGAATAAAAAACCCAGCGTTCCGAAGTTCAACAGCAACAGGGCTACAATTACAACAGTTAAAAACGTTTCCCTTTTCATTTTAATAAATTTCGAAACTGTTGTTTAACGAATAAGGCGATTGCTGTGTGCCGGTAGCGTTGGTTTTCATGCTTTCGCTGCGGTTTAACAGTACAAGGTTTAAGGCTATCAACAGGGCCAGTGAAGCTGCTGCTAACCACACGGTTTTAACGGGTACTGCTTTTATCTGCTGCACGCGCCCACTAAGGCGGCTATTAATATTTAAAAACAACTGCTCATCAGCACTTATCCTGTTAATGCTGCCGGCGCTGTTTAAAACATCGTCAATCCAATTTTCCTTATTCCGTTCCATAGTTGCAGTAATATTTGACAATCAAAACTGTTTTTTCCTTCGTTTACTATATAATCTGGTCGTAAACGTCTGATAATGATTTTCTTAAATTCTCTTTCGCCCTTTGAAACAGGGATTCCACGGCTTTTTCATTCAACTGCATGGTTTCTGCAACTTCCCGCTGGCTCATGCCTTCAATCTTCAACAGTACAAAGGCTGTTTGTTGTTTCTCGGGTAGCTTTTCGATAGCAGCAAAAAGGTAGGACGCCTTTTCTTTATTCTCCATTTCAATGCCAGGGTGGTTAAAATCAGCCGGATGATGGATTACTTCTCCCGTTTCTTTTCCAAAAATAGAGGTAATAAAAGCAAAGCGCTTTTTGCGCCCCTTGTGTTTTAAAAGGTTTATTGCCTTGTTAATGGCAATGCGGCAAACCCATGTTTTAACGGCAGACTCACCTTTGAATGAATGAATGGATTGAAATACCTCAACAAAAACATCCTGTGTTACTTCTTCCGCGTCTTCGCGGTTGTGCAGGTAGTGTAAGGCTATGTTAAAGATGGAATCTTTCAGTTGCAGGAATAGCCTTTCCAGCGCGTGTCTATCGCCGGCCTTTATGCCATTTACTAATTCAAGATGTTTGTCAATCTTATTTTCCAATACGCTGCGGCCTGATAAGCTTCAAATATAACCGCAGCGGGATAGAAGTTTTGAGCGCTAATGACTTTATAAGTGAGATATGTATGCATTATCACACATTAGGCAACCGTTCAATAGCCTTTTGCAACCCTGCGTCTTTTCCAAGCACTCCTTTCCATAAATCACCCGTTTTATCAAGCCTTTTGAAAATAGTTTGGATAGTGAATTTTGCAGGGCTAAGCTTACTGTTCACTTCCTCCCATTTCAATGGAGTAGATACTGTAGCTCCCGGCTTGGGCCTTGCCGAATAGGGGGCAGCCAATGTTTGACCTTTACTATTCTGCAAATAATCCAGGTATACCTTGCCTTTTCGTTTCTTGGGCTGTCGTTCCAGGCTGGTTATATCCGGTAACAAAGCATGTACATGTTGGGCAATCATAAGGGCGCTATCGCGCACGCTGGCGTAATTATAGCGCCCGCCGGTAGGTATAAATATATGCAGACCTGTAGCGCCTGATGTTTTACAATAGCAGGGCAACTCAATACTGTCGCAAACTTTTTTTACAGTTTGCGCAGTTCTAACCACCTCTGTAAACGCAATCTCTTCAGGGTCCAAATCAATAACAAGCCAATCCGGCTTGTCGGGGTTCGTAAGTCTCGAATTCCACGGGTTGATTTCAATACAGCCAAGGTTGGCCATGTAAACAAGGGTGGCCTTATCATTGCATATCAAATAATCTATGTGCTCGTTGGTTGATTCTGCCAATATGCTTTCGGTTCTTAGCCAGGCCGGCGAAACGGCCGTATCTAAATCTTTTTGATAAAATGCCGGCGCTTTAATGCCATTAGGAAAGCGGTGAAGCGACTGTGGTCGGTCTTTAAGATAGGGAAGAATAAAGGGCGCAATTTTATAATAGTAGCTTACCAGGTCGCCTTTGGTTATCTTTTCATCGGGCCAGTAAATTTTGTTTTGATTGGTAAGGCTAAGGCTAACCTTGCCAATTTTAAGTTCGTAGTTGGCATTGGTAAGCGCAGTTTCCTTCAGGTCTTTGTTGGCCATAACTTCACGTTCAATTGATTCCCTTAAGCAAACAATTTTCTTCCTGTGCTTTTAATCTTGTTCCCTGCAAAGCGTAGTATCAGTAAATCAAACAGCGAGGCTTTACCAATAGCCTTTCTGGCTACAATAGGTGCAATCAGTCTCCCAACATATACCGGCTTAAGATAGGCGGGTGCCATTAGGTAGGCTTTAATGAGCTGCAGGCTTTGTATCGCGTTCTTCATTTCTGCGTACTTTATATCTATACGCAGATTTGCACAATATATTTTTCAGGAATTAGAGGTAACAGGTTCAGAAAACGCCCAGGGTATTCTCTGCATCTGGCTTACCTCAAGGCTGGGCACGTTAAAATCTTCCACCACCTTGCCTTTAAGCAGGTAACAGCCCTTGCCGGTAAATGGATATTGCTCTATGGAATCGGGAAAGTGAACGGTATCAAACAGCTTACCTGCTTTATCAACAAAACAACCGAAATACATGGTTTGGCCCGTTATAGTAGTTACCCGTTTAATGTTTACGTAATAACCCAGCATGTAAATGGTTTTACCCAGGTGGGCCAAAAGGTCTTTGGCAGCAGTAGTTTTGTTTTCGTAGTTTTTCGAAAGCAATTCGAAAGGGGAGGTAAAGGGAAACCCCAATATTTCAATTTCATCCTGCGCATCAATAAGCGAACTATATTCAAGGGTGGGTAATCCGGTGCTCTCGCTGGCTGTTTCAAAAAGTTCTTTGCGCGGAGCGGTTTTTTTTGCCTTACCTAAAAGCATATGTACATCCCATAACAGTTCGCGGTTGGTTTTGCCTGTAAAGCGGAAAGTTTTTATGCGAATAAGTATTCTTAGCTGCTCTAACGAAATAGGTACACGCTTTACAAAATCTTCGAGGCTTTTAAATGGCCCGCTGTATTCCCGTTCCAGTAAAATGTGGTTCAGGCTTTTTTGTTCAAGGTCCTTTATCAGGCACAGGCCCATATAAATTGTTTTACCGGATAGCACCGCCAGGTTTTGGCTGTTATTTATACAGGGTAGTTCAACACTTGCGCCAAGCATGCGGGCTTCGTGCAAATAAAACTCAGTGGTATAAAAGCCTCCAAAATTGTTAAGCACGCCGGTCATAAATTCAATGGGGTAATAAGCCCGCAGGTATAAACTCTGGTAACTTTCTACAGCATAAGATGCAGAGTGCCCTTTTGCAAAGGAGTACCCTGCAAAGCTTTCAATTTGTCTCCAAATTTCTGCGGCTTCATCATCGGGGTAGCCTTTCTGTTTACAATTGCTGAAAAACTTTGCTCTAACAATTTGAAACTCCGCCCGCGAGCGGAATTTGCCTGACATGCCCCGGCGCATAACATCAGCTTCCTCCAGCGTTAAACCGGCATACAGGTGCGCTACTTTAATAACGTCCTCCTGGTAAACCATCACGCCATAGGTTTCGGGCATTATCTCCAAAAGCCGCGGGTGGGCGTCTTTTCTTTTTTCGGGATAACGGTAACGTAATATGTATTCGCGCATCATGCCCGAACTGGCAACGCCGGGTCTTATCACCGAGCTGGCTGCAACAAGGCCAAGGTAGTCTGCCACTTCCAGCTTGCGCATCAGTTGGCGCATTGCCGGCGACTCTACATAAAAACAACCAATGCTATCGCCGGTTTTCAGCATATCTCTTATTCGCTCATCCTCCTTAAAATCCTGTATGCGGTGTATATCTATACTAATACCCTGGTTTTGTTTTGCCAATTCCACTGCATCTTTAATATGGCCCAGCCCGCGCTGGCTAAGTATATCAAATTTGTATAATCCAACATCCTCGGCCTCAAGCATAGAAAACTGAGTGGATGGAAAACCTACGGGCATAAGTTCTAATGCCGTGTAGTACGTAATTGGTTTTTCTGATATAAGAATACCACAGGCGTGGATGCTCAATAAGTTTGGCATTTCGTGCAAGTAGTCGGCATACTCTAATACCAGTTGGCCATAGCGGTCTGCTTTACTTTTATCAGCGTGTTCGCTTTGTAATGTTTCAATATCGTAATCGGTTAAGCCAAACACTTTGCCAATTTCGCGTATGGCTGATTTTCGCTCAAAGGTATTATAACTGCCTACCAGCGCAGCACAATTGCCATATTTATTAAATATGTATTCGCGCACCTTATCCCGATCGGTGTGCGAGAAATCAATATCAAAATCAGGCGGGTTTTTGCGCGAGGAGTTTATAAAACGCTCAAAATATAAGTCAAGTTCTATAGGGTCCACATCAGTTATCTGCAAGCAGTAGGCTATCAAACTGTTTGCGCCGCTGCCCCGCCCTATATGAAAAAAGCCCTGTTCTTTTGCAAAACGGACAATATCCCAGTTGATAAGGAAGTAAGCGCAAAAGCCCTGCTCAATAATGGTAGCCAGTTCCGATTCAAAACGCTTTTTGATGGACGCTGTCACATTTTTATAGCGGTAGTGCAGTCCTTTTTCAGCCAGTTCCAAAAGCATTTTATTGTCTTCTTCAACCGTAGCATTAAAGCAATGCTTGTTTTTAGGCTGTTTAAATGCAAAGTCAATTTTGCAGCATTGTAATAGTTGTTCCGCATTTTTCAGCGCATGAGGGTACTCGCTGTAGGCTGCTTTCATTTCCTGTGGTGTAAGAAAGCGGTCTGTTTCCCTTCCTTGTTCTGTTACAGGCAATTTGCTTAACAAGGTGTTATGATAAATGGCCCTTAGCAACCGGTGCGTGTTAAAATCCTTCTTGTTTCTGAAAGTTACCGGCGCTAATGCAACCAGTTTTTCAGGAGTGCACTTACCGAAAAGGCGGTAAGCTGTAACATCTGCTGCGTTTAAACCTACAAACTCATTTTCAGCCAAGGTGCGCGCAAAGCCCTTCTTCCAGGGGTAAACTATCAGACAGTCGGGCAGGGCAGGAGGGTCCAACGGTAAATCAGTATGGCTTTGCCGGTGGATGGTTAAAAATTCGTTTAGCTGCCGAAACCCCTCCGCATTTTTAGCAAGACAAACGTACAATTGCTCCGTATTCCTTCTAAAGTCAATACCTATAACGGGCCGTATGCCGTATTGTGCGGCAAGGCGCATAAAATCAAGGCAACCGCTGGTATTGTTTATATCAGTTAATGCCATATCTGTTACGCCTGCGTTTTGAGCGCATTCCAGCAGGGCGGTAACGGACATTATGCCGTAGTTAAGGCTGTAGTAACTGTTACAATTTAAATACATGCTATTGCTTCAAAAATCAGGAATATGCCTAAAAACAAAAAGCGCCACATAGGGCGCTTTTTGTTTTTAACGTAGTAGCAAACTATTACTTGTCTTTTGGAGGTAAAGCTTCTTTTACCACTAAGCTTCTTTGGTGGAATTCTTTTCCGTTTAAACCGTTTACGGCTGCTCTGCCTTCTTCATCGTTAGGCATTTCAACAAATCCGAAGCCACGGCTACGGTTTGTTTCACGGTCCTTCAGAATTTTTACTGAAGATACTTCACCATACTGCGCAAATAATTCTTTTAATTCTTCTTCCCGCGCACGGAAGTTGATGTTGGCTACATAAATGTTCATGATAGAAATAAAATAGGGTTAAACAATTGCGCACTTTCCTGTCGTTCTACCTATGGCTTTACAACACAAAAGCACGAGGTAAATATAAACGAAAATGCTATACAACGTATTTTATTTTTCGTCAAATATTACCCTAAAAATAGGTGCGCGCCACTCTGAAACCCACACTGTTTTGACGGAAGCCTGCATCGTGATATTGGCGGGTTGTAACCTGCGAATAGTTGCCGTAATTATACCATGCCCCGCCGCGCATAATGCGGTAAGCCCCTCCCTCCTCGGGGCCACGGGGGTTAGTCAAGGGCGATTTTGAATAATAGTTGCCATCGTAGGCGTCCCAAACCCATTCCCACACGTTGCCGGTCATATCGTAAAGGCCAAGTTCGTTGGGCTTCTTTTGCGCCACAGCGTGGCTCTGGCCCGCGGCATTATCTACGTACCAGCCTACTTCATTAATAACGTTGCCGCCGGCAAAAGGGGTGCCCTTGCTCATGTTACCGCCGCGTGCGGCAAACTCCCATTCGGCTTCTGTAGGCAGGCGGTAGCCCTTGGCGGTATCCACCAGTTTAACATCATTGCCGTTAATCAGGTAGCACTTGCTTAGTTTCTCCTGCTCGCTCAGCCAGTTGCAATAGGCAACCGCATCGCGCCAGCTAACCATAAAGGCCGGTTGTTTTCCGCGGCCCCAGGCGCCTGAAGGTGCCGTATCGCGTTTAGTGGCGGCGCAAAACTTATCATATTCTTCAAAGGTTACCTCAGTTTTGGCTATGTAGAAAGAATTTAAAGAAACCGGGTGAGTTGGCGCTTCATGCTTTTCTACGGGTTGATCGGTGCCCATTTTAAAGGTGCCGCCATCTACTAAAACAAATTTAGAAGTATCTATAGGTGCCCGTTTAGGAACAGGGGCCTTGCCCTTTTGAGCAAATGCAAATGCAAGCATTAGAGATAAACAGGTAAGCAGAACAGATTTCTTCATAAACACTGTGTTTTTGGCAATTATAGGGGTTTAGAAAACTAAAGACAATTAAAATTTATGCCAAAAAACAATTTTTAATAGGCTCACCTTCAAACTGACGTTAATCAGGCAATGCGACGGCTGAGGGGCGGCTAAATTTGCTATACTTATCCACATATTTTAAATCTTCGGTTTAATATGCAACATTCCTCATTTCTGAAACCCGCTACTGGCTTGAGTTTGATGGGTTTATTAAGATTGCTTCCAAATTCAAAAAGGCGTTCGAATTTTTATTGTAAAATTTTGGTTTTTTAAGACGTCGTAGTCATATTTGCCGCGCATTTTTTACAATTCCATGACAATTCCGGTCATAATGAAGATAGATCATATCACGAGCGCTAAGACAAAACTTTCTCTTCCATTATTTTTAACTGTCATTTTCAGCTTAGGGTTGCTTTTTACCAACGCGGCAGAGGTTGACAAGGCAAAGTGGACTGAAGGAAAGGCTTTATTTAAAAGTAACTGTGCGGCCTGCCACAACCCCAAAGCGGATGGTACAGGCCCTGCCCTGCAAGGTGTAACAAGCCGCTGGGAGAACGCCGGTGACTTTAAAGGCAAAACAGGTAAGCAGTGGCTGCATGTTTGGATTAACAACTGGAACGATGCCGTAGGCAGCGGATACAAATATGCCCAGGAAATGGCCACCAGCCGTCCTGCAGCCATGAACACCTTCCCTACCTTAAAAGAGGCTGATATTGATAATATACTGCTTTATGTAGAGAATCCTGATGCAATTCAGGTAGGTGGTGCTACAGCCGCTACAGGAGCAACCGGTCCAACCGGCGGCACCGAAAGCAAAAGCCCCGGCTCGGCTTTATATCTGTTTGTATTCTTCCTGATAGTATTGGTAGCAATACTTGTAGGGGTAACCAATCAATTAGACAAAATAATTGCCGATAAAAAAGGCGAAACTCTTGAAACAAAGGCTCCTTTTTACAAAAGGCCTAAGTGGGTGGTAGCTTTCATTCTTATCGGTTTCGTGTTTTTAGGCTATAAAACGGTTGACTGGGGCGTAAACCTGGGCCGCCAGCAAGGTTACCAGCCAACACAGCCTATTCATTTCTCGCATGCTTTACACGCAGGCACTCACAAAATAGATTGCCAATACTGCCACAGTACAGCTAACAAAGGCAAGCACTCTAACATACCTTCGCTTAACACTTGTATGAATTGCCACAAGAACGTTAGCAAAGGCCCCGTTTATGGCACTACTGAAATAGCTAAAATTTACGCTGCGGTGGGTTGGGATGCTTCCACTTCAACGTATGACCTTAACAAGGCAAAACCTGTTGAGTGGGTTCGCATACATAACCTGCCCGACCATGTATACTTTAACCACTCTCAGCACGTAAATGCCGGTAAGGTTAAATGCCAAACCTGCCACGGCCCCGTTGAAACAATGGATGAAGTTTACCAATATGCTCCGCTATCAATGGGCTGGTGTATTAACTGCCACCGCAATACCGAGGTGCAGTTTAACAGCAACACTTATTACAGCGCTTACGAGTCTATCCACAAAAAATTACAGAACGGAGAAATAAGCAAAGTAACTGTTGAAACGGTTGGCGGAACTGAATGTCAGCGTTGCCACTATTAATATCTAAGATCAGTAAGAGAATACAATAAATTATAACGATAACTGAAAATAAAATGGCCGATAAAATCTACTGGAAAGGAATAGAAGAGAAGGAGCAGTTGGAAGGCTTTCGTCAAACGGCGGAAAAGGAATTCAACGATGAGCTGCCTGTGTTAAGTTCTATTACCGAACCAATTTCAACGGGCAAGTCGAATCGTAGAGATTTCCTGAAAATGCTTGGCTTTAGCGTAACAGCTGCTGCCGTAGCTGCAAGCTGCCAAATGCCGGTTCGTAAGTCTATACCATACGTATGGCGCCCTGAGGAAATTGTACCCGGTGTTGCAAACTACTATGCATCTACAGTAGTACAGGGTGGCGAATATCTTCCGGTGCTGGTTAAAACCCGCGAAGGCCGTCCTATCAAAATTGAAGGCAATAAGCTTAGCATAATTAATAAAGGCGGTACAAGCGCACGTGCACAGGCAAGTATTATAAGCCTGTATGATGGTTCTCGCCTAAAAGGCCCTAAGCGTGGCGCCGAAAATATTACCTGGGAAAAGGCTGATGCAGAAATAGGCGACAAACTGAAAGCTGCTGCTGCATCGGGTAAAGTAGTGTTGTTCTCTTCTTCAGTTTTCTCACCCTCTACTTCCGCTGTAATTGATGCCTTTGGCAAATCGTTAGGCGAAGGCAAGTTTGAACACCTTGTTTACGATAGCATTTCTTATTCAGGTATTCTTGATGCTAACGAAAAGACATTTGGCAACCGTGCTATACCTTCTTATAACTTTGCTAAAGCAAAAGTTATTGTTGGTGTAGGTTGCGATTTCCTGGGTACCTGGCTATCTCCAACCGAGTTTGCCACCGCTTACTCAGAAAACCGTAAGGTTAGCCGCGATAAAAAAGAAATGAGCCGCCACATTCAAATTGAAAGTGTGCCGACTATTACCGGCTTTAAAGCTGATACGAGAATTGCCGTTAAGCCATCTGATGAGTTAACTGCAGTTGTTGATTTATACAATGTTATTGTTGCCGGTGGCGCTGCTAAAAATGCAAAAGTTGGCAAAGCTGCTGAAGAACTGAAAGCTGCCGGTGCAGGTAATGCATTAGTAGTAACCGGTTCTAATGATGTAAATGTTCAGGTACTTGCTAACGCTATTAACAATGCGTTAGGCAGCTATGGTTCAACCATTAGCTGGGACCGCACCTATAACACCAAAAAAGGTTCTGATAAATCAATCAGCGCTTTGATTGAAGGCCTGAATAACGGCAGTATAAAGGGTGTTTTGTTCTATGAAACAAACCCGGTTTATACTGCACCTGTTAAAGGTTTAGCTGATGCTATTAAGAAGGCAGAAATAAGTGTGGCTTTTAATAACCGCCCTGACGAAACTTCCAATGCCTGCCAATACATTTGCCCGGATAACCACTGGTTAGAAAGCTGGAATGATGTAGAAGCAAAATCGGGCATACTAAACACTGTTCAGCCTGCTATTACAAAATTGTTTGACACGCGCCAGTTCCAGGAAACCCTGATGCAGTGGAGTGGCCAAACAGGTTCATACTATGATTTTCTGCAAAAGAACTGGGAAGCTTCTTTCTACGGTAAGCAAAGCAAATACCACGGCTTTTGGGCATTTTGGGATAACGCTATCCATGATGGCGAAATAGTGTTGGATGCTGCCGCTACAGGCTTTTCTTATAATGGCGCAACTGCCGGCGAAGCTGCTAATGCAGTAAGCGCAACCGCCGCTTCTTTTGGCGATATGCAGGTTAAGTTCTACGAGTCAATTGCTATTGGCGACGGCTACTGGGCTGATAACCCATACCTGCAGGAGTTACCGGATCCGGTATCGAAAGTTACCTGGGACAACTACATTGTGGTTAACCCTAAATGGTACGTTAAGAACGGATACAACCTTGATCCGGACTTTAAAGAGAAAATTTATGCAAAGGCCAAGCTATCAGTAAACGGCGGCGAAATTGAATTGCCTGTTGTTGCTGTGCCCGGCACACCTGAAAATACTTTTGGTATCGCATTAGGCTATGGCAGAACCGCCGTTCCACATGCGAAAGAATTAGGCAGAGGCCAGGCGGCTTTCCACCTTTTAACCAAGAGCGGCGATACTTTTACCACAATTGGCAAAGCATCAATTGCTAAAACCAATAACACCGAATTACTGGCTATAACCCAAACCCACTTCAACATTACTTTGAAAGATTTGGGTGGCGTTAAAACCCGTAAGATAGTTAAGGAAACCACCCTGAAGGAGTACCAAAAAGCTGAAAATGCAGGTAACGAGGACAGGATGGAGATTATGGAAGAGTTAGTTACTCTTTACTACGACCATGAAAAGCCTGGCCACCACTGGACCATGGTTATTGACCTGAACGCTTGCGACGGTTGCGGTGCATGCGTAGTAGCTTGTAACATTGAAAATAACGTGCCTATTGTTGGTCAGGACCAGGTACGCCGCAGCCGCGAAATGCACTGGTTGCGTATTGACCGCTACTTTAGTGGCGAAGTTGAAAATCCGGATGTTGTGTTCCAGCCTATGCTGTGCCAACACTGCGATAATGCACCTTGCGAAAACGTTTGCCCGGTATCTGCAACTAACCACAGCTCAGAAGGTATTAACCAAATGGCTTACAACCGTTGTATTGGTACCCGTTACTGCGCTAACAACTGTCCTTACAAAGTTCGTCGCTTTAACTGGTACGATTACCAACAGGCTGACGCTTTTGATACAGGCTGGGCAAGCAACAACATGCCGCTTTCTGAAACTACCCTATCAATGCACGAGCCGCTTACACGCATGGTGTTAAACCCTGATGTAACTGTTCGCTCACGCGGTGTAATGGAAAAGTGTTCATTCTGCGTTCAGCGTTTACAAGGCGCTAAACTTGAAGCCAAGAAAGAAAGCCGCACACTTAAGGATGGTGAAGCAACTACCGCTTGCCAAACTGCCTGCCCTACCAATGCAATCGTTTTCGGCGATCGCAACGATAAGACCAGCGAAGTGTTCGATAACTTTGTTGACAAGAGAACTTTTGGTGTAATCGAAGAAATTCACACTATGCCAAACGTGCTTTATAAAACACAGGTACGTAATCGTGAAGAAGAGAAGAAGTACGAAATACTGGATTACTACCACCAATCATAATTTGAACATTAACTAATAACGATATACCAGATATATGCACGCATATGAATCAGAATTCCGGGAGCCGTTAATCAATGGACTGGATAAAAACTACACCAAGATTACGGATGACCTGGTGGCTCCTACCGAGAGAATGTCGGCTATGTGGTTGATTTCAACCCTGTTAACCGGCGCGGGCGCTTTGTTCTTTGTTTTTTGCCTGGGCTGGACAGTTTGGTTCGGAATCGGAACATGGGGTTTAAATAAAACAATTGGTTGGGCATGGGATATCACCAACTTCGTTTGGTGGATCGGTATCGGTCACGCTGGTACGCTTATCTCTGCAATCTTGTTATTGTTCCGCCAACGCTACCGCACAGGTATTAACCGTGCTGCCGAGGCCATGACTATCTTCGCGGTAATTTGCGCCGGTATGTTCCCGGTGTTTCACATGGGTCGCGTATGGGATGCTCCTTTCATTTTCCCTATACCTAACACCCGCGGTCCGGTATGGCCTAACTTTAACTCTCCGCTTTTGTGGGACGTATTTGCGATCTCAACTTACTTCTCTGTATCGTTATTGTTCTGGTACTCGGGTTTGTTGCCTGACTTTGCTACCATCCGCGACCGTTCAAAAGGCAAGTTCCGCAAATGGATATATAACATGGCTGCTTTCGGCTGGACAGGTTCTGCCAAGCAATGGCAACGTTTCGAATCTCTGTCTCTGGTGTTAGCTGCTCTTTCTACACCGCTGGTGTTATCGGTTCACACGATAGTATCGTTTGACTTCGCTACTTCAGTAATACCTGGCTGGCACACTACCATCTTCCCTCCTTACTTCGTTGCGGGTGCTATCTTCTCAGGTTTCGCCATGGTTGAAACGCTGATGTTGATTGTGCGCAAGCTGTTTAACCTGGAAGACTACATTACCATCAACCACATTGAATCAATGAACAAGATTATCGTTCTAACCGGTTCAATAGTAGGTATAGCTTACTTAACGGAGTTATTCATGGCGTGGTACTCCGGTTACCTGTATGAGCAGTTTGCTTTCTATAACAGGATATTAGGTAAATACCTTTGGGCTTATGCATTGATGATGAGCTGCAACGTGTTGTCTCCACAGTTATACTGGTTCAAGAGCATGCGCCGTAACATCTACGTTACTTTCATCCTTTCCATCTTCGTTAACATTGGTATGTGGTTCGAGCGTTTTGTGATTATCGTAACCTCTCTGGCTGATGATTACCTGCCATCTAGCTGGGCATACTTCTCTCCAACATGGGTTGATATCGGCATCTACACAGGTTCAATTTCAGTATTCCTGTTCCTGTTCCTGTTGTTCTCCCGCTTCTTCCCAACTATCGCTATCGCCGAGGTTAAATCCATCTTCCGTACTTCATCAGAAGTGGCAAAGGCAGAGCGCGCGAAGAAAGAAGGTGCAGTTCATGGTGGTTTTATGGGCTTTCAACGCGTAGGCCCTTTAGATAAGGATGCAAAAAATTAATTGACGAAAACGAATTTTAGATAAATGGCAAGTAACAAATTCATAGTAGGGCTCTGGGATCATGAGGAGGTTTATCTTCATGCTGTAGAGCATATCCGCCACGAGGGGATTGAGATTTATGATAGTCTTACTCCATTCCCGGTTCACGGATTGGATGAGGCCCTGGGCCTTAAAGAAACGCGTTTGCACAGCGCAGGCTTTCTTTTTGGTGCTACCGGCACTACCCTGGCATTAACTTTTATGTCGTGGGTTATGACTACCAACTATCCACTGGATTTTGGTGGTAAACCATACTGGCCGCTGCCTTCGTTTATACCAATTACGTTTGAGATGACGGTGTTGTTCTCTGCATGGGGTATGACGCTTACTTACTTAGTGCGTAACAAACTGTGGCCGGGCCGCGTTCCACGCATTTTTGATACCCGTACAACCGATGACCGCCTTGCTTTGATATTTGACGCAGAAAAACTGAGCGAAAGCCAGATAAGCAATATCAAAGCAATGTGCAAAAGCCAGGGTGCAGTTGATGTGAAGGATAAAGTTTTTACCGAAAACGAAGCTTAATAAAACAGAAATGAAGACTTCTATTATAAAATTTGTTCCGGTGGTTGCAGCAATGGCTCTGTTAGCCTCATGCAATCACGACAAGAACGCTACGGGCCGCATTTATATGCCCGATATGACTTACAGCAACGCTTACGAAACGTATGCTGCAAGCGAAATTAAATCGGCAGATGGTTTTGATATGAGCGCCCGCAAGCCGGCAGAGGGAACCATCCCACGTGGTTGGATACCTACTGACGAGAAGGTGAAAACTACCGAGAGCCTGTTGATGAGCTACATGATTAAAAACCATTACACGCACGATGCTGCGAAGTGGCAGGAAGAATATGACCGTGCAGCGAATGAAATTCAGGATCCACTGGAATACAGCGATGCAAACATGGCTGAAGGCAAGCGCCTTTATGAGATTAACTGCCAGGTTTGCCACGGTGAAAAGGGAGAAGGAAACGGCCAGATTGTTGAATTACCGGGGGGTGGAGACGGCCCTTATACTGCCCGTCCGCCGGCCTATTCGTCACGTTTGCCACAAATTAAGGATGGTAACATTTTTTATTCTGTTAGTTATGGTAAAGGTATGATGGGTGGTTACGGTTTCCAGCTTAACGTTAAAGAAAGATGGCAGGTTATCCATTACATTAAGAAACTGGGTGGTATCGGCGCTCCGGCTCCTGAAACTGCAGCAGTTGATTCTGTAAAGGCCAAGTAATTTTTAGAAAAACTGAAACAAGATAAAGCGATGAAAGAGACGTTTGAATTTACCGCCAACATAAAAAAGTGGCTCTTCATAATGATGGGCACCGGGCTTGTTGGTTTAGCTATAGTTTTCATGATGTATGGTGAAAACGGCCATGCCCGTTTTTGGACCAACATTCTTTCTAACGTATACTACTTTACCGGCATTGGCCTGTTTGGTTTGTTTGCGGTATCGGCTGCCACTATTGCTTATGGTGGCTGGCATACATTGGTTAAGCGTATTCTGTTATCGTTATCGGCGTTCTCAGTTATAGGTGGTTTCCTGTTGCTGGGTATTTTGTTGTTGGGTTATGCTAACGTGCACAATCTTTACAACCATGCTTTTGAAATTGTAAAAGATACCACCAATAACCCTGCTTACACTACTAAAAAAGTATACTTCGCCCCTGTATTCTGGATAAGCCGCCTGGTTATTTACGCTTGCGCATGGGCTTTTGCATCATGGGGCTTAAACAAATTCTTTGCCCGCACCGATCAAACCGATCCGAAGGTTTACAAGCGTGCTAAGCTATATGCCGCAGGTTTTATCGTACTGTTTGCCTTAACAGAGTCTGCTATCAGTTGGGATATGATTATGTCTTTAGACCCGCACTGGTATTCAACCCTGTTTGGTTGGTATAACTTTGCCAGCTACGGTTGCGCTGCATGGGCTATGACCATTCTGTTGGTTATCTTCCTAAAATCTCAGGGTTACCTTGAGCGTGTTAACGAAAACCATGTTCACGACCTTGGCAAACTGTTGTTCGGCTTCTCAATATTCTGGACATACCTGTGGTTTGACCAGTTTATGTTGCAATGGTATGCTAACATACCGGAAGAAACTCTTTTCTGGGTTAAGCGTTTTGACGAGGGCTACTTCAAGTTTACTATCTTCTTTGCACTGATTGTTAACTTCATATTCCCGCTGTTCTTCCTGATAAAAAGAAGTGCCAAGCGTAACTTTAAAATGATTGGTTTTGGTGCGGCTTTATTGATTTTTGGCCACTACGTTGATTTCTTTAACTATACCTTTGTTGAGCCAAACTGGAATGAAGAGGCACATGCTAAGAAGGAAGAGGAAGAAAGAAAAGGCGATGTAGCTTTATTTTTTGCGCAGTACGAAGCCCATGGGCACGAAGCTGCTGCAAAAGAACCTGCTCACGCTACTGAGGGCGGAGAAAACGCATCAGTTGGTGAAAAGCCTGCTGTAAACGAAATAAAGGCAGAAAAAGCGGAAAAAGGCGAAGCTGCAGAAAAACATGAAGGTAAAGGGCACCATGAAGAGGAAGAAGCTATTAACTACGCCGGTATCGGTTTAGGAGAAATACTGGTATTTATCGGTTTCCTGGGCGCCTTCCTGTTTATGTTCTTCAACAACCTGAAGAAGCGTCCTATAATACCTGAAAATGACCCATACCTGAAAGAGAACGAACAATTAGTGGTAACCTGGGCTTAATTTTGATTGCTAACTGAAAAAATTGAAACGAAAGTAACATGATAACATTTTTAAGTTTTGTAGTGGTAGTGCTGCTTTTTGCTGTGCTGGTGCTTATAGCTAAGGCAAATGAACTGGCGCAGGAGGTAAAAGCAGACCAGCCGGATTACAACAACCAAAGCCGTATTAACGGGTATTTGTTGTTGGTGTTCCTGGTGTTGATGTTTGCAGGTTCGGCTTATGCCTTTAAAGAACTGGCCCCGGTAATGATACCAAAGGCTGCTTCGGAGCACGGTGTAAAGACTGACCAGTTGTTTAATGTTACCATGTTGATTATTGGCGTGGTGTTCTTTTTTACACAGGTTGCACTGTTTTACTTTGCTTACCGTTACAACGAAAGCCGCGGCCACGATTCATACTTCTACCCGCATAACAACACGCTTGAAGTTATCTGGACAATCATCCCAACCATTGTGTTAACCGGTTTAATTGCCATGGGTATGTATGAGTGGTTCAAGATTTTCAACAAAGATGAGCGCGCTAAGAATATGATGGTTGTGGAAGCAACCGGCCAGCAATTTAAATGGACACTGCGTTACCCCGGCCCGGATGGCAAATTCGGCGACCGCGTTTTTGATACCGCCCACATTACCCCAAGCAACGAATTAGGTATTGACTGGAACGATAAAAACAGCCACGATGATTTTATCAGCGATAAATTATACCTGGTAAAAGGCCGCCCTGTATTAATGAAGCTGGGCGCTCTTGACGTGTTGCACAGTTTCTACCTGCCTCACTTCCGTGTAAAAATGGACTGTGTGCCCGGTATACCAACTGAATTTTACTTTACACCTACAATGACCACGAAAGAAATGCAGGAGTACCTGAGCCATGAAGAATGGTGGCAGGGCATTAACCCTGAAACAGGTCAACCACGCTGGCAAACCTTTAAGTACGAACTTGCTTGTGCTGAGCTGTGCGGTAAATCGCACTACGGTATGCAGCGCGAGGTAGTAGTTGTGGACCAGGCTGAATATGATGCATGGTTTGCTGAGCAATCTAAGTCTGCCATGTATAATACGGTTAAGCCGGCTGAACCTGCAGCGGAAGCTGCACCGGTTGAAGCTGCACAGCCGGATTCAACAAAAGGCCCTGAAAAGCCTACCGCTATGTTAAAGGCAAATAATTAATTGAAACAGAAAGAAGATAAATACTATAGATATGCAAGCAGTAAGTATTGAACACGGAGCGCATACACAGCATGGCCACGGTCATGGGCATGATGACCACCACCATGAGGAAACCTTCCTGACGAAATATATTTTCAGCCAGGACCATAAGATGATCGCCAAACAATTCCTGATAACAGGTATTTTTTGGGGTATTGTGGGTGGTTTGCTATCTGTACTTTTCCGTTTACAGTTAGGCTGGCCAAACGAAACTTTCCCTTTTCTGGAAACCTTTTTAGGTAAATGGGCCGAAGGCGGAAAAATAAGTAACGAGTTTTATTACGCCCTGGTTACCATGCACGGTACCATCCTGGTGTTCTTTGTGTTAACAGGTGGTTTATCAGGTACGTTTGCTAACCTGCTGATACCTTACCAGATAGGAGCGCGCGATATGGCATCAGGCTTTATTAATATGCTTTCTTACTGGTTCTTCTTTGCCGCAAGTATCATTATCCTGTTCTCTTTCTTTATTCAAACAGGCCCTGCTTCAGGTGGTTGGACAGCTTACCCTCCACTTAACGGCTTACGCGATACCGGTGTAAACTTAGGTTCGGGCCTTGGTTTCGACCTTTGGATTTTAGGAATGTCGTTGTTCATTGTTTCATCACTGTTAGGTGGTTTGAACTACGTAGCTACTGTACTTAACATCCGTACCAAGGGAATGAGCATGATGCGCTTACCTTTAACAGTTTGGGCTTTCATGTTTACCGCAGTAATTGGTATCCTGTCTTTCCCTGCCCTGTTAGCCGGTTGCGTGTTATTAGAATTTGACCGCTTACTGGATACCAGCTTTTACCTGAATAACATCGTTATTGCCGGTCACCTGTTGGCATACAAGGGTGGTTCCCCAATCCTGTTCCAACACTTGTTCTGGTTCCTTGGTCACCCTGAGGTGTATATCATCATCATCCCTGCCATGGGTATTGTTTCTGAAGTATTGGCGGTGCACTCACGCAAGCCGGTGTTCGGTTACAAGGCGATGGTTATCTCTATTCTGGCCATCCTTGTGCTGTCGTTCATTGTTTGGGCGCACCACATGTTTGTAACAGGTCTTAATCCTAATCTGGGCGCAATCTTCACCTTATTCACTTTGTTGATTGCTATTCCTTCAGCTATCAAAACCTTTAACTGGATTGGAACCGTATGGCGTGGTAAGGTTCGCCTTTCTTCTGCTGCACTTTTTGCGATCGGTTTCGTATCCATGTTCATCACCGGCGGTTTAACAGGTATTATCCTGGGTAACTCAGCCATCGATATCCAATTACACGATACCATGTTCGTAGTTGCGCACTTCCACATTGTAATGGGTGTAGCTGCATTCTTCGGCATGTTTGCCGGCGTTTACAACTGGTTCCCTCGTATGTATGGCCGCTTTATGAATGAAACTTTAGGTCAAATACACTTCTACATCACTTTGGTTGGTGCATACTGCATTTTCTTCCCTATGCACTTTATGACCGGCTTACCAAGACGTTACTACACTTATGCCAACTTTGAAACCTTCAACAACTTTAACCACCTGGCCGCATTTATCAGCATCGTGGCTATAGTGGTATTCTTAGGCCAGTTGGTGTTTGTGGTAAACTTCTTCTACAGCATATTTAAAGGAAGAAAAGTTACCGGCGTTAAACACGAAGACGGTTACGAGTATGCCAACCCATGGGGAGCCAACACTATTGAGTGGACAGCACCTATTGAGCGCTTACACGGCAACTGGGCGGGCGAATTGCCTACAGTTTACCGTTGGCCGTATGACTACTCAGTTAATGGTAAGGATTCTTACACCCAGGTTACTCCTTTGAAGCCCGGCGAAACTGAGCACTAGGAATAATTAGAAGAGATTAATAACAATGGCAGAGGTTACTACCATACAGGCTAAATCCAAAAGCGCATTCGCTCAAAAGGTGAGTGACTACATGATGCTTGCCAAATTCAGGCTTAGCTTCCTGGTTGTATTTTCAGCTGTTATAGGTTTCATATTTGCGGGTGTAGGTGATGTTAACTATACCAGCCTGCTGTGGTTGGCTATTGGTGGTATGCTGGTTACCGGCGCTTCTAATGCCATTAACCAAATTATTGAGAAGGATATAGATAAGTTGATGACCCGCACCCAGAACCGCCCTTTGGCTACGGAGCGTATGACTACGCTTGAGGCTATTATGGCGGCCGGTGTGTTTGGTGTGTCAGGCATTTTAGTGCTTACGTTTAAGTTTAACGCTACAGCCGGTGTTTTGGCTGCTATATCCCTGTTAACCTACGCGTTTGTTTATACGCCACTTAAGCGCGTATCTTCCATTGCTGTTTTTGTAGGCGCTATTCCGGGTGCTCTGCCTCCTATGATTGGCTATGTGGCGGCAACTAACCGTATAGATTTTATTGCCGTGGTGTTATTCAGTATACAGTTTATGTGGCAGTTCCCTCACTTTTGGAGTATTGCCTGGATGCAGTATAACGACTACCTGAAGGCCGGCATTATGCTGCTGCCTTCGGCAAGCGGTAAAACCAGGGCCAGTGCTGTGCACAACGTTATTTACTGCATTATGCTGATTCTGGTATCGGTTATACCTTATTTTTTTAACTGGGTTAGCCCGCTTGCAAACGGGGTTATAGTTTCAACCGGCGCAATTTTTTTGTGGATGGCATGGAACCATTACAGAACCTGTGAAGATAAGGCTGCTAAGATTTTAATGTTTGGGTCGTTTTTGTATTTGCCGGTTGTTCAACTGGCATTGGTGTTGGGTAAATTGTAATGAGCGTTACTTTGAGTGATAAGGATATTATAAAGCATAAGACGGAGAACATTGGTGTTCATCCGCAAAAGTTTGCGTTGTGGCTGGCTATAGCCTCTATGACGATGTTCTTTGCAGCTTTAACAAGTGCTTTGCTGGTTAAAAAAGGTGATTACCAGGTTTGGGAAAACTTTGAATTGCCTGGCATTTTTCTGGTAAGCACGGTTACGATTATCTTACTCAGCGTTTGTATTCATTTATCGCTGATAAGCTACCGTAAAGCGAAATTCGGGCTGTTCAGAATGTTATTGTTCTTTTCTTTTTTGTTAGGACTTGCGTTTTTAGGAATGCAGGTATATGGATGGGAGAAACTCAAACAAATGGGTTTTCCGCTGTCGGGTAATATCGCCGGCTCATTCATTTACATCATTACTGCATCGCATGGCGTGCACATCATAGGTGGCCTTTTGGTTACCCTTGTATTTTTGGTGTTCGCTATTCGTTCCCGCAAAGATCCTATTTATGAGTTGAGGAGTATTATTAATCCTAAACGGCAGCTTAACCTTGAAATGTTGGTTACTTACTGGCACTTTGTGGACGCGGTTTGGGTGTATTTGTATATTTTCTTTTTATTGAACTATCAATAAGTATAAATTTAATTAGTTGTAAACATGGCAGACGCTACTTTAGAACACGGACACGGAGCAAACAACGCAAAAGAATTGTGGAGTGGGGGACATTCACCCTTCCGTTTAGGTTACGGTAAGGTAATGATGTGGTACTTCCTCATCTCCGATACATTTACTTTTGCTTCATTCCTGATTGCTTACGCCTCTTTAAGAATGGCACAATCCGATTTGTGGCCGAACCCTGCTGAGGTATTCTCTTCCATACCTCTTCATGTATTTGAAGGCGTTAAGGCACCGCTGGTGTTTGTATCGTTTATGACATTCCTGCTTATCGTTAGCTCGTACACAATGGTGCGTGCCGTGCAGGAAGGTTACCGTATGAATAAAAACGGTGTAGTGAAGTTTTTGATACCAACCATTCTTTGCGGTATCGGCTTCCTGTTCTGCCAATACCTGGAATGGACCCACCTTATCCACGATGGGATGACTCCAACCACCGCATCTGAGCTTACGAAGATTACTAACTTCGGTCAGTTGTTTTTTGTGATTACCGGTTTCCACGGTATGCACGTATTGGGCGGTGTTGTATTAAACACATGGTTAGCTGTTGAAGCTGCTAACGGCCGCTTTGATAAAAAAGGACACTACGAGATGGTAGAGAAGATTGGCCTTTACTGGCACTTTGTGGATCTTGTTTGGGTTTACGTGTTCCTTTGCTTCTATCTTTTATAATTTTGGAATAGGCTTTAATTATTAAAACATAAATAACACTGAATATGGATTTCGAAGTACCACCAGAAGGGCATTTACACTGGAATGAAGATGAGTACAAACAAGGTAAAAAGGATGTACTTAAAACCATTGTTATCCTTTCAATAGTTACCGTTGTTGAGGTTAGTGCCGCAATAGTATACGACCACTTCTTCCCGAACAGCAGTAAATTGCTAATTAACCTGTTTATGGCCTTTATGTCGGTGGTTAAGGTAATTTACATTATGGGCATATTTATGCACGTAAACCACGAAACACCCTGGTTTAAGCGCACTATCCTGCTGCCATTTATGTTTTTGATATGGGCTATTATAGCCTTCGCGGTAGAGGGTAGCAGCTGGCACGCGATGCGTGATTTGTTGAACATATTTTAGGCTAAAACCCTTTAATCTTATAGAAGGGCGCCGATAGGCGTCCTTTTTCTATTTATTTACCCCGCTAAAGGCTTTAAAAACCGTTGTAGGGGCTATATTTGGGGCTTACTTTATATTATGGCTGTAATTAAGAAATTGGTTACTTTCGCGGCTAAATTTTTCGACATGGCAAAGGCTAAATCAAAAGACAAGAAGAAGGCTACTGCAAAAAAAGCAAAGCCTGTGGCAAAAGCTAAAAGCAAACCTGTGGCAAAAAAGCCTGTAAAGGCAGTTGCCAAGAAGGCTAAACCTGCTCCTAAAAAGGCTGCTAAGCCCGCTAAAAAGGTGGTAAAACCGGCTGCTAAAAAAGCTAAACCTGCGCCTGCGAAAAAAGTTGCAGTAAAGACCTCAAAGCCCGTGTTGAAAAACACAACTTCTAAAGTGAAACCTGCGGCAACTAAATCAGTAAAACCCTCAAAGCCCGTAGTAAAGCCGGCAGTTGTAAAAAGCACAAGCGTTGCACAACCAAAGGCAGCCAATAAAATACAACGACCCAGCGTTACTAATGTGGCGGCGAAGCCATTTGATAAAAAACCAGAGAAGAAAATGAAAGACGAGAAAGTAATGCACCACACTACACCGGAGTTAAACCTGCGCTATAGCGATGAAGAGCTGAAAGAGTTTAAAGACCTTATCGATAAAAAACTGGTAGCTGCCCGCGAAGAATTAAAGAACCTTAAAGAGGCATTGGATAACCATACCGAAAGCCAGGCAGGCAACAAAGCCTGGAACATGGAAGAAGGAACTGATACCAGCGAGATGGAATACTTAATGAACCAGATTAGCCGCCAGCATACATTTATCCGGAACCTGGAACTGGCCCTGGTAAGAATTGAGAACAAAACATACGGCATTTGCCGCGCCAGCGGTAAACTTATACCCAAGGAAAGATTACGTGTGGTACCGCATGCTACCCTAAGCCTTGAGGCTAAAAACAGCCGTAAGGTGGAAGATGAAAGCCCTGCGGCATCATTAACCAGCGCACCACCAACCGACTTTGCAGAAGGTTTTGAAGAATAACCGAAAGCCCCTGATTTTTCAGGGGCTTTTTATTTGTATCCCTTTCTTGGGGTTAAATATGTTTTAGCTTCTTATACCTTTGTAGAAACAACAAGGGTTATGTCAGTTCATAAAGAAATTAAGCGCATTACCACACATACGCTGCAGGAGTTTAAGGAGAAGGGGGTTAAAATCTCCATGCTTACCGCTTACGACTTTTCGATGGCACGTATTATTGATGGCGCCGGTATTGATGTAATACTTGTTGGCGATAGTGCCTCCAATGTAATGGCCGGGCACGAAACTACTTTGCCGATAACGCTCGATCAAATGATTTACCATGCTTCATCCGTAGTGCGTGGGGTTAGCCGCGCGCTGGTGGTGGTAGATTTACCTTTTGGCACCTACCAGGGCAATTCGCGCATGGCGTTGGATTCAGCTATCCGAATAATGAAGGAAGCCGGTGCCCACGCAGTTAAACTGGAAGGCGGAGCTGAGATTAGGGAGAGCATTGAACGTATTTTAACGGCGGGAATACCGGTAATGGGCCACCTGGGTCTTACCCCCCAATCCATTTATAAATTCGGAACTTATACGGTGAGGGCGAAGGAAGAAGCCGAAGCTGAGAAGTTGCTGGAAGATGCCGCCCTTTTGGAAAAAAGCGGCTGCTTTGCCATTGTGCTGGAAAAGATACCGGCAGACCTGGCGGTTAAGGTTTCAAAAAAACTTCATATACCAACAATAGGTATTGGAGCAGGGGCCGGCACTGATGGACAGGTGTTGGTATCGCATGATATGTTAGGCATTACCAAGGAGTTTAAACCGCGCTTTTTAAGGCGTTATCTCAACTTATACGATGAAGTGCAGAATGCCGTTAAGCAGTACGTAGATGACGTTAAAAGCCGTAACTTCCCCAATAAGGATGAGCAGTACTAATATCCTCTTTGGTGTAGATAAATAGTTCAGCGGGCTAATTTGCGCCTGTTATCTTTGTTAGTGTAAATCCGCCGCATGAGAAAAACTCTACTTCTCATAACCCTGATTACCGGCTTAATATCCAGTTCCTATAGTCAGCAGGAAGCGCAATACAGCATGTATCGCTTCAATAGCCTCTATATCAATCCTGCTTACTCCGGTAGCCACGAAGTTATAAGTGCCATGGCCGCCTACAGGCACCAATGGGTTAAAATACCCGGGCAACCTCAAACAGCTACCGTTGCTGTTCACTCCCCGTTACCTAACGATAAAGTGGCCTTAGGCCTTATTTACACTTACGACCGCATTGGGGTTACTAAAACCCATTCTATAGATGCATCCTTCGCTTATCGTATTCCTTTGGGCAAAAAGAAGAACATCAGGCTGTGCTTCGGTATTTCTGCCGGTGCTATGAACTATAATTCCGATTTAAACTCGGTGCTTACTACAGATGATAATGACCCGAACTTTGCCGGAAACTCGCAGAATTTATGGCTGCCAAATGTGGGCGTTGGCATCTACGCCTACTCCGAAAAATTCTTTGTAGGGGTATCGGCACCTAAAATTTTAGCTAACCGCTTGCAAGGAAAGTTGAAGGTATTTGAAACATCCGGCACGGTTGCCCGTCAATATTATCATCTATTGGTTTCGGGAGGGTATGTTTTCAGTATTGGCAAAAAAGTAAAGTTTATGCCCTCTATCCTTATGAAATATGTGCCGGTTAATGCCCCGATAACTGCGGACTTTAACGCCACTTTCATTTTTGTTGACAGAGTTTGGTTGGGCGCGGGTTACCGTTTAAACGACAGTTACAATTTTATGACTGCTGTAAACATCACAAAGCAGCTTAAGTTGGGTTACTGTTACGACCTTACTGTATCGCCGCTTACTAAATTCACCACGGGTTCGCATGAAATTGTATTAAGCTTTGATGCTCTGTTTGAACATGGCAATGTAATTAGCCCCAGGTACGTAAAATATTTTTGAGAAGAACGAATAGATGAAGAACGCAAAACAGTTTCTTACGGCGCTTACGTTGTTACTGGTAACGGTAGCAATGGCACAGGGCGACCTTGTTAAGCGTGGCGATAAAGCCATGCATGGTTACCATTTTGACAGGGCGGCATCCTTGTACAAGAAAGCCGTAGACCAAGACCCTAAGAATGTGGTGGCGCTTGAAAAACTGGGGACGGCATTTCGTATGGCGGGAGACTTTGTTAGTGCAGAGGCCATCTATAAGCTGTTGTTTGCAAACCCCGTGGCAAACCCTGTAACCAAGTTTTACTACGGGCAGGTGTTAAGCATTAATGGAAAATACAAGGAAGCGGACACTGCCTTTCAGGCCTATGCGGCAGCAATGCCGAACGACTCCCGTAGTGTGGAGTTTAGAAGTTACCTGGATAAGATACGGAGCATAGCGCAGGATAATAAGGCTTACGAGCTTACCAACATGCCCGAGAACTCGGAACTGTCTGAAATTGGCCCTGCATACTGGTTGGGTCAACTTACGTTTTCCTCCAATAGAAGCAATGGCAGTGCCGTGAAGCACATAGATATGTGGAGCGGCAAAGGTTATTACGATATCTATGTTTTACAAAGCGCTGATAAGGCTGTTGTAATGGAGCCCGCTAAAGCAAAGGGGAAAATAAACAGCCGCCTTAATGATGGGCCGGCTACTTATAGTGCCGATGGAACCGAAGCTATTTTGACCCGAACCGCAAAAAAGAAAGGCCCTGATGGTTATAAGAAACTTGGTCTTTACAGAACATTATGGACTGATGGTAAGGGATGGGGTAAACCGCAATTGCTTTCCTTTAGCAGTAACACCAGTAACTTTGCTCACCCCTCCTTATCTAAGGATGGGAAATTGCTGTATTTCATCAGCGATATGCCGGGTGGCTTTGGCGAAACGGATATATATGTTAGCGTAAGAAACGGAACCGATTGGGAGGCGCCGGTAAACCTGGGCAAGGATATCAATACTTCCGGCTCTGAAATGTTTCCTTTTATCTCTACCGATGGTATGTTGTACTTCGCATCCGACTCAAGAGTAGGATTAGGAGGGCTTGATATATACGCTGCTGATGCTAATGGAAACAAGTTTAGCAATATACGTAATCTTGGTGCACCGGTTAATACCAATGCCGATGATTTCGGTTTTATAAATGATGATACGCAGAAGAACGGTTTTATTGTTTCTAACAGGCCAGGCGGTTTAGGTAGCGATGATATCTACCGATTTGTAAAAAAAGCGGAATCAGTATGCGGTTCTGTTGCTGATGCTAAAACAAAGAAGGAACTGGAGAACGTAACCATTACTGCGGTTGGAACTGATGGGGCAAAATCAGGCATTAAAACCAACCTAAAAGGCAGCTTTTGCCTGCAGCTTACCCCGGGGAAGGACTATAAGCTTAATGCGGAAAAAGAAGGGTATGCCGCTTACGAAGGCAGTGTGCATGTTAATGCAAACAAAAATGAGCCTTTAACTATTTTCCTTGAGCCCAAAGGCGGCATAGAACTTACCGTTGATGTATCGCAGAAAGGTGATGGAAAAATTGAAGGGGCACAGGCGTTTTTGGTGAATAAGAATACCGGTGAAGTAATAGAAGGTAAGAGTGACTCAAACGGTATTGTAAAGTTTGATTTGTTTAAGGACCAGGAGTATGATTTAAAAGTAGTGAAGAAAGTGCCCGGCCAGGAGGGTGTATACGACAAGTTCGTGAAGGCCATAAGTACGCTGGGCTTTACCGCATCGCAAACACTTAACGAAAATGCCCAGCTTACATACTACGATGGCAAATATGTATTTGACCTGCCAGAAGTTTATTTTGATTTAAATAGCTACAAGCTGGGCGACAAGGCGAAAAAAGGCCTTGATAAAGTGGTGGAGGTAATGAAGATATTCCCCGATATGCAGGTGGAGCTTTCTGCACATACCGATAGCCGGGGCCGTTCAGAATACAACCTAACTCTTTCCGCACTTCGCGCCAACGCCTGCGTAGAGTATATTGAAGCCAAAGGCATTGATAAAGCGCGCCTTATTGCCATTGGTTACGGCGAGCTGAAAATCCGTAACCGCTGCGTGGATGAGGTTCCTGTGCCTTGCACCGAAAAGGAACATTCTGTTAACCGCCGTACCGAGTTCCGCGTGGTGAAGTTTGATTAGTTTTTCCGTATGAATGTTTTCTATTGTTCGAATGCTGTTTTAAACGAACATGTTGCCCTGGATGAAGCCGAGTCGCAACATATTAGTAAGGTATTGCGCAAGCGTGAAGGGGAGGAGTTGCTGGTGTTTGATGGAAAAGGCAGCCTCTTTAACGCATGCATAGATTCAGTAAGCAAGCGGGAAGTAATTGTGCACTTTGTGCGCCTGATGAAAAGGGAACTTACGGATGGGCCTAAATTGCATATAGCTATTGCCCCCCCTAAAAATATTGACCGCTTTGAATGGTTTATTGAGAAGGTAACAGAAATTGGAGTGCATGAGATTACCCCGGTTATCTGCGGCCGTTCTGAGCGAAAGGATGTAAGGATTGACCGCCTGGAAAAAATCCTTGTTTCTGCCTGTAAGCAAAGCCTTAAGTATACCTTGCCTAAGTTAAATTCTGTTATCAGTTATTCGCAGTTTATGGGTTCGGTAAATGCCGGATATGAGAAATTTATAGCCTATTGCGATGAAAAAGCTACCCACCTGAAGGATACATATACGGCCGGTGGAAATGCGGTGATAATGATTGGTCCGGAAGGGGATTTTGCCAAAGATGAAATTGTGTTAGCAGCTAAAAATGATTTCACCACTGTTTCGTTAGGTAAAAGCAGGTTACGTTTAGAAACTGCCGGCGTGTACAGCGCTGTTGTTTTTAATTTGGCAAATGAACAATAGATTTATCCCATGAGGAATTTTCTGTTAGCTGTTGCTTTTATTGTTTTTGTTTCTGCCGCGCCGGAAAAGCCTTTAAAAATTGCTTTGTTGAAATATAATGGCGGAGGAGATTGGTATGCTAACCCAACCTCGCTGCCTAATCTTGTTAAGTACTGTAATCAAAACCTGGGCATGAACCTGGACCCTGAACCGGGGACGGTGGAAGTGGGCAGCCCTGAATTGTTTAACTATCCCTTTGTACATATGACCGGCCACGGAAATGTGGTTTTTAACCAGCAGGAGTTAGACAACCTGAGAGCCTATTTAATTGGCGGGGGCTTTTTACATGCTGATGATAACTACGGCATGGATAAGTTTATCAGGCCTCAACTGGAAAAGCTGTTTCCTGATACGAAACTGGTAGAACTTCCCTTCTCGCATGGTATCTTTCACCAAAAGTTTGATTTCCCTAACGGGTTGCCCAAAATACATGAGCACGATGCCAAAACGCCGCAGGCATTTGGCTTGTTTTACGAGGGCCGGTTGGTAGTGCTGTATACGTATGAGTGCGATCTGGGTGATGGCTGGGAAGACCAGGACGTGCATAAGGACCCCCAGGAAGTGCGGGAAAAGGCATTGAAAATGGGGGCCAATATCCTTCGCTACGTGTTTAATGATTAAAGCCTTTTATAGCTAAATTTTATTTTAGCCGGGTTGAAAGCACTTTCCCCCTTATCCCGGATTTTAAGCATTGCAGCCTGCATAGTTTTGCTTGTTATGTTGGGGGCTTTGTTGTACTCCCGTACTTTATACAGCCATATTTTACTTGAAAGGGATGAAGGTGAATATGCGTACGCCGGTCAGTTAATTCTTAACGGGTTGAAGCCTTACCAGGAGGCATACAATATGAAATTCCCCGGCACCTACGCCATGTATGCGCTTATAATGAGTATTGCCGGGCAATCGGTAGAGGCCATACGTTGGGGTGCTTTCATTGCATTAATTATCACAGCCCTTTTTGTTTTCCTGACTGTAAAATTGATTAGCGGCAATCGCATTGCAGCTTTAGCAGGAGTAGTTGTTTTCTTTTCGCTCAATAGTACCATGGCCGGGGAGGGATTAATGAGTAATGCCGAACATTTTGTTAATCTTTTTGCTGCTGCGGGCGTCTATTTTCTGTTTGCCTTTGATGTGCATAAGCAAACCCGGCAACTGGTTTTGGCCGGGTTTCTTTCCGGTTGTGCTGTTGTAATGAAACAGCACGGCTATGTGTTTGTACTGTTTGGCCTGTTGTTCCTGGGCTTGCAGTGGCTAAAGGATTTTTCTCCCCTAAGGTTTAAACGCATTTTAATTTATGGCCTGGCATCTTCGGTTCCGCTGCTGTTGCTCTTAGTAATTGTAACCTTAAATGGCACGGCGCAAAAATTTTTCTTTCTAACCTTCTCCTACGCGCGTGCATACATTGGTATGTATCCCGCTTCGTTTAATGAGTTCAAAATTATGGTCATTAAAGTGATTGACGGTAGCAGGCAGGTGTGGTGGATTGCAGAAGCTTCAATCATAGCGCTGCTGTTTTTCTTCAAAAGAAGATATGCGCTGCAACTGTTGCTGCTTTGTGCCCTTTGCACAATTGCAATAGGAACAGGCGGTTACTATCGGTATCACTATTTTATTTTGTATTACGCCGCTTTTGCCATTGTAACGGGGGTAGTAATCTCTTATTTTCAGCAATATAGCCGCATTGCGGCAGCGGCAGCCTGGGGCGCATGTCTGCTATTTCTGGTTCTTTTCTTCGCAAATTATAAGAACAGCTTATTTACAAATGATGCGATGGCTGAATTCAGAGAACATTATCATTGGTCGCCTTTTTATGTAGCCCCTGCATTTGCTGATACCCTAAATGCTTTAATGAAACCGGGCGAGCGACTGGCAGCATTAAGCAATGAGCCGGAACTCTACTTTTTTTCGAAACGCATTTCAGCTACTCCTTACATCTACAACTACCCTTTGTTTGAAAATCAACCTTATGCTGAACAAATGCTGGATGAATACATACAGCAAATTGAAGAAGCCAGGCCCAATGTGTTTGTGTATTCCAATAACGCCCTTGATATAAGAAATGATGCCACTTTCGATCGCTTTACAAAATGGTGGACCAATTACAGGAAAGATTTTGAGTGGCGCAGCGCTTACTGCGTAACAGGTCCGTTAACAGGAGAGTATTATGATGGAAACAGAGTGCTTACCGATTCCAGCAGGGCGGCCTTATCGTGTATGGAGATTTGGGTAAGAAAGTGATTTACTTAATCAATGCACAATTGATGTCATGAATCAATTGCGGCCCACTGTATATAAAACCCGTATATAGCTGAATTAAATCTGCGCCGGCATTAAGCATAGCAAGAGCATCATCTGCCTTCATAATTCCACCAACGCCTACCAGTGCAATCGGTTTACCTGCTATCTGCTCTTTTATAAAACGCACCACCTCAAGCGAGCGGTTGGTAAGAGGTTTACCGCTTAAGCCTCCGGCACCGAATTTCTCAATTTCTTGCGTTGTGTAGCTTAGCCCCTGTCGGCTTATAGTAGTATTAGTAGCAATAATGCCCTGCGTTTTCGTGCTGCCAACTACCTCAATTACCTCTGTAATTTGCTCGTTGGTTAAATCAGGTGCAATCTTCAGCAGTATGGGTTTCGTTTTTTGTTTGGAGTGGTTAATGTCCTGTAGGGAGTTTAGAATAGCTGACAAGGCATCCTTATCCTGCAGTGCCCGTAAGCCGGGGGTATTAGGCGAGCTTACATTTACAACAAAATAATCTGCGTAATCAAATAGCGTTTTAAAGCAATATTCGTAATCGCGGATGGCATCTTCGTTAGCCGTTACTTTGTTTTTACCAATGTTGGCGCCTACGATTACATTGGTTTTGCGGCGCTTCAATTTTTGAACAGCCACTTCAGCGCCAATGTTATTAAAGCCCATGCGGTTAATAAGGGCCTCATCTTTCACCAGGCGGAACAGCCTGGGTTTATCGTTGCCCGGTTGGGGTTTGGGGGTGATGGTGCCAATCTCCACAAAACCGAAACCCATTGCGCCCATCTCATCTATTACTTCACCGTTTTTATCCAGCCCTGCCGCAAGCCCTACGGGGTTGGGGAAATCTATGCCGAAAACCTGGCGGTGAAGAGAAGGGTGTTTTATTTTGCCACCGGCTGCTATGTTTAGCAGAAAAGGAAGCTTACCTAATAATTGCAGGTTGTGAATAGTAAAATGGTGCGCCTCCTCAGGGTCCATTTGGAAAAGAAGAGACTTGGCAATTGGATATAAGTTCACGGCCTAAAAATAGTAAGGCTGCGGTAATAATTTGCCGGGCCCCGCGTTTATAACCAAACTTACCTGTGAATAAAGTTTACCTCGCGACCCTGCTACTGGTTTTTCTGAGTTGCTCTCAGCGGGCCACGGAACCCGCCCCTGTATTGCAAGCCGCCGCTACACCAACGGCACTGGCTCTTGATTCAACCACATGTAGCCGGTTTAATATTTGCCTTCAACCACTTACAGCATCGTACTCAACAGCCCGTAATACAGTGACTCAACGGAGGGTGGGGTTAAACAATTTAGCTACACACTTTAAAACGCCTATGGATACGTTGGCGGATAGTTTTACAGACCTTTATTTAAACACTATTCTGCCGTATTGGTATGGCACACCCTGGGCTTTTGGCGGTTACACGGCCGTACCTAAGGAAGGCGAAATTGCCTGCGGCTATTTTGTTTCTACAACTTTGCTGCATATGGGTGTGTCCTTAAACCGCTATAAAGTAGCCCAGCAAAATCCGTTGAACGAGGCCAGAACCTATGCCGACGGAGACTCCATTTATCAATTTACCTCGGCCGGGGGTGTATTGACAAAAATGCAGACTGCAGACTTTGCCCCCGGCTTTTACTTTTTGGGGTTAGGCGATAACCATGTAGGGCTCCTTCTAAAACGTGGAGGCCAAATCTTCTTTCTTCATTCTAATTATATTGATGGAAGGGTAGTGATAGAGGCAGCCGCTACCTCCGGGGTGTTTAACAGCTATGGCCTGTATTATGTAGTTAACTTAAGCCACAACAATAACTTTATTAACCACTGGTTAAAGCAGCAACCGCTTGCAGTAGTTACAGACTAAGCCTTCCTGATAACGGCGCCTAATTCGCTTTCGTACTTGGTCATCAGGCGGTTCATTATTTTTTCAATTTCCTGGTCGGTAAGGGTTTTATCCGGGTGTTGGAAAACCATACTGATAGCATAGCTCTTCTTCCCTTTTTCAATTTTGTCGCCTTTGTATACATCAAACAGGCTTATTTCCTGCAGTAGCTTTTTCGATTCGCTATGTGCTATTTTTTCTATAGCCTCAAAGCGCAGGTCTTCGTTTACCAGCATGGCTAAATCGCGACGCACTGCCGGAAATTTAGGCAATTCGGTAAAAGCAGCTTTGGTAAACTGCGATTTTTCCAACAGGTAATCCCAGTTAAGGTCAGCAAACAAAACTTCATTTTTAATATCAAACTGCTGAATAGTTTTTTTGCTAATGCTACCTAAGCGTGCAATGGTAATGCCTTCGTTATTTAACTGCAGGCAGAAGGTAAATGGAGATTGTTCCAACACCTCTGATTCAAAAGCTTTGTGGCCTAACCGATGCAATATTTTTTCTACCAGGTTTTTTAGATGATAGAAACTGTAGGATTCTGCTTTGCCTATCCAATTGCCTTCAAACGTTTTACCGCTAAGCCATAACGATAAATGCCGGCTTTGTTGGTAACCCCCTTCAATTTTGTGATAAGTAGTGCCAAATTCATAGAACCGCAAGTCGGTATTTTTTCGGTTTTGGTTATACGCAATTACCTCCAGGCCCGAATAAAGCATGGATACGCGTAAGGCATCTAATTCTGCAGTTTGGCTGTTTAGCAACATCACCTGTTGCTTTTTTAGCTCTTCATCCTGCTCAAATTTTGACTGCGAAATGGAGTTGGTCCAGATTTCGTTTAAGCCGAAGCCGGTCAACATTTCGGCAACTGTATTCTCTACTTTTTGCGCATTAACCTCCGGCGAAAACTGTAAGCTTGACTTAACTGCCCGTGGCAACGTAAAGCTGTTGTAGCCGTATATGCGCAGCACTTCCTCTACAATATCCGCTTCGCGTTTTACATCCGTTTTAAATGGTGGAACCAGCAACTGCCATTTAGGGCCATCCTCCTTAACAATCTTAATTTCAAGTTGCTGAAGAATATTCTTTACCGTTTGCTCTGGTATTTCAAAACCTGCCAGCTTAATAATACGGCTGTAGTCAACATCAACATTCCAACCCTCTATATTTTCAGGATAGATATCAATAATGGTTGAAGAAACCTGGCCGCCACATATGTCAGTAATAAGCATGGCCGCACGTTTTAAAGCCTCAACAGTAATGTTGGGGTCGCAGCCTTTTTCGTAATGGGTGGCGGCATCTGTGCGCAGCCCCAGTTCAGTTGATGTTTTGCGTATCGAAGCAGGAGAGAAGTAGGCGCTTTCCAGAAAAATGCCGGTGGTGGAGGCTGATACTCCACTGTTATAACCGCCATAAACGCCAGCTATACACATGCCGCTTTCGGCATCGCATATCATAAGGTTGTTGGCATGTAGCTTAATCTCCTTTTCATCCAGGGTTTTAAAAGGTGTTCCTTCAGCCGGCTTTTTTACCACTACTTTGTTACCTTTTATCTTAGCTGCGTCAAACGCGTGCAGCGGTTGGCCGTATTCATGCAACACGTAGTTGGTGATATCTACAACGCTGTTTATAGGTTTAACGCCAATAGATTTAAGCCTGTTCTTCAACCACTCCGGAGATTCTTTTACCGTTAAGCCGGAAATAGTAAGTCCGGAGTAACGGCCGCAGTCTTTATCCAGCACTTCAACGGTAACGGGTAACTTCACAGTACCTTCTTTAAAGTTACCGGTGTCAGGTTTAGTAAAGGTTACCTTACTGTTGTAAGAAATATTAAGTGCAGCAGCGATATCGCGTGCCACTCCTATGTGCGAGTTCGCATCGGAACGGTTAGGTGTAAGGCCAATTTCCAAAACATAATCGCTTTCAATTTTAAAATAGTCGGCTGCTTTAGTGCCCACCTTTGCTGTAGCATCTAAAACCATAATGCCTGCGTGGTTTTCGCTTAGTCCTAATTCATCCTCAGCGCAAATCATACCATAGCTTTCTACCCCGCGTATTTTGGCCTTTTTGATGCTTATTTTTTCGCCGGTAAATGGATAAAGAGTGGCACCTACAAGCGCTACTACTACTTTTTGGCCCGCAGCCACATTAGGGGCGCCGCAAACTATCTGCAGCAGCTCGCCGGTACCGGCGTCAACTTTGGTAACTGAAAGTTTATCCGCGTCCGGGTGCTTGGCGCATTCCTTCACTTCCCCTATAACTACACCCTCCAGGCCACCCTGTATAGTTTCAAACTTCACAACATCTTCTACTTCAAGCCCTACCCCGGTCAGCACTTCGGCAAGATCCTGTGCAGAAAGGTTAAAATCAACGTACTGTTTAAGCCAGTTATATGAAATTTTCATGGCGCTAATCTAATGAAGAAGTTGACAGATTAGCAGCTAACAAAAGTCAGTTTATGGGTGTGTAAACCCCACCAGTAAGAGGAAGTAAAAAGCGGGCCGGCTTAGTGCTTATTCCACATCTAATTCCTTAGCCTGGTAAACAACCTTGGAATTTTGCGATTCGTGCACGTAAGCAACAATTTTCATGTTTTCGGGTTTCCAGGCGGCATCTAACACCTTTTGGTAAACCTTTCTGATAACACGTCCGGGCTCCAGGGTTTGCGAAAGGGCATCGCCGGTGTTAGCAGTTATAAAGCTTCTGAGCACGTCGTTGTGCACGTAAAAGGTATCAATTACTGAACCGTTTAATTGTGCTGTAACCATTCCGCTTTCAATTAACCCTACAGTAAGCTTATTGGCCTCGGTTACATTTTGCGTATAGTGCAGTTCAACCACCATGGTTAACTGCCGGTTGGTTGAATCATATGTTTTACTCAATTCAATATTTACCGGAGTAGTAGCTGTTAACTGCGCATCAACCTTTGTGGCCCATTTATTTTTGTCAATAAGCACGTAAGTTTCGCCACTAAACAACTGTCCGTCTATACCGGCACAAGGTTCGAAACCCGGGTTAGAGTAATAGCCCACAAACAAGTCCTGCACTTCCTGCATCCTGAAATCCATAACGCTTAAACCATTGAAGGGAGCGCCAAGAGAGTTTATCGGGTGCATGCTTACGGCCACAACATTATCGGGGTGGGCCGCCTTAATAGTTGCAAGAATTTGGTGCCCCTGGGGGCAGTTAGGGCAACGCACCCCTGTAAACTCTTCAATCATTACATTTTTTGCCTGCGCTGTGGCTACCGGCGATTCGATATAGGTAGTATCGCCAATAGAATTGCCATTGCCATGCAGGTTAATGTTGGGCCCAACCTCCTTACAGGATTGAACCAGGGTAAAAAGGGCTAAAAGACCGGTAAAAAATGCTGACCTCCTCATACTATAAAATTACTTAGAAAGTTGAATTAACGCCAAACTTAACACCGCTAAAGGCAGGCTCTAAACGGCACACCCCTCCGGTGCAAACAATACCTTCCACCTGCTTAACATACGAAAGCGTAAAACGGTGCGGGCCCAGGGTATAACCTGCGAACACCGAGTAATAATGGTTGGCATTGGGGTTAACATCCGGGTTTGGTTTAAAGTTCCACATATCTGACACAGCAAACGAAAAATGCGGCGCAAAATTATACTCTATTAAGCCATACAACCACTGGCCGTAATCCTCTTTTACGTGCTGGTATTGAAACTCAAACCGCAGACTCATCTTCTTATTTATCTTGTAGTTTAGCTCAGCAAAAGGGGTATAGGCATTAACCTCCGGGTTGCCTTCTTTTCTGTAAAGAAATTTGTTGTAGCGCGCAAATTGAAAACCAACTTCTACCTCTAAACTGCTGATTGGCCTGAAAAGAGCCTGGAAATAACCCTCCGCGAAAAACACGGTATCGGTTGGGTTATATTTTTTCATGATAAAATCGCGGATGTATGACCCTTGCCAGGTAAAATTGATTTTACGGTTGGGGGAGTACGTGATTTCAGCCCCGAAAGCCAGTTCGCGATTCTCCAATGATGGTGCAAAATACCGCGAAGGCAGACGAAGGGAGTTTTGGCGGCTTACCGGAGGCAAAAAGTTAAGCATACCATCGAATAGCGCCTCTGTTGAGTTAGGGGATGTATGCAGGTAGAAATTCTCTGTACGTTTAAACTGAAGGGTTATGCCAATGCCCGGCTTCGAGAAATTTAATGAGGTATAAACGCAATTACCGGCGGAGTTGATTAGCGAGTCCTTGGCATCGCGTATCTGGTCTTTTTTAATCGCTTCTGAAGTTTTATAAGCTCCTTCAGCATACCAGGTAAAATCGCCAACGGTTAAGGTATTGTATAGGGTTACTGCGTACGTATTATACTTTGGCACAAAGCGGCCGGTGGTATCGTAACTCTCTATTGTGGCTACAACCTGCTCAATGTTCTGCTGGTCCATGCTACGGTTTATAACGCCTACACCGGGCAATAACATTGCCTTGTTCTTAATATTGAAGTTACCCTCGGCATTAAAACCAACAACCAGGGGTTTCTGAATGCTGAACTTCAGCTTTTGCACCCCTGCAAATGCTTTCAGTTTAAGCATATCCTTCACGTTGTATTCAAGGCGGGCGCCTAACAGGGCGTTATCAATACCCAGCGCACGCTCCTCGTAGGTGCGGTAAATAATACCTGTGCCGATCTGGTCGTATATATACCCCGCCGTTACGGTAAGGTCCTTAATTTTCTTTCTTAAGTAAAAGTTACCAATACCCACGCCGGTATAAGGCGTAGTGGGTACGCGTAAAATAGAGTTGTAAAACCCATCGAAACGCATGCCTGCGTCAAACTCATATTTTTCGTTGGTATAATTCAGGTTAAACCACGCATCGCAACCCACCTTCAGGTTATCGTAGTGCGGCAGGTTAAATGCGTTGATCTTAGGGTCGCGGATAAAAAAGTTGGCGTTTGTTTGAACGGAGCCCGAAAAATAACCCCACTGGGCATTAACGGTTGAAACAAGCGCTACAAACAAAATTGTGGATAGAATGTTGAGTTTTTGCATGAAACCGGGTGTATGGTCGGGCGTAAAGTTATTCTAAAAGGTTATTTCCAAAAATCCGTTACATTCGGATAGAAATGCGGATTTGGCACGTAGCTTGAAATAGACGGACCTAAATAAACCAACATGAAAAAAGCAGTTTTGTTATTTGCTATAGTAGTTATTGCATTGGGCCTCAATGCACAAGGAGAAAAAACCGGGGTGGAGAAGGTAATGGGTGAAAAGACCCTGCCGGCGCTTACCCTTACTGATGTAAACGGTAAAAAAGTGAATGTAGCTGACTACGGCAAAAGCGGCAAAATTACCATCATCAGCTTTTGGGCAACCTGGTGTGTGCCCTGCAAAAAGGAGCTGACCAATATGGCCGACCTTTACGATGATTGGAAGAAGAAGTATAACCTGCAAATAGTGGCGGTATCTATTGATGACTCGCGCAGTACCACAAAGGTAAAGCCTTATGTAGATGGACAGCGCTGGACCTATGATGTGCTACTGGACACCAACCAGGACCTTAAGCGGCAGTTAAACATACAAAGCGTGCCTTTTACAGTAGTGGTTGACGCTAATGGTAAAATTGTGTTTATGCACAGTGGCTATACCGATGGTGATGAATACGTACTGGAAGAGGAAATCCAGAAGTTGACCAAGAACTAATTGTGTTTCGCCTCCTGTACCGGGAGGCGATTTAATTTCTACAGTAAAGCAACCGCCGATGTAACCGGAATTGCCGGGCTGCCGGCTATTACGTTTTGCCAATCAATTTTTAGTTTAAAAACTAAATCGGCTACCAGTTGGTTGTAGGCATCTGCTTCATTGCTATCAGAGCAACAAACACAGCCATTCTGTTCGCAAGCTTCTTTATCTTTTGCTAAGCCGCTTAACCGCATGCAAAGGCCGTAGGAGGTTACATTTTCTTTAAGCGTTTCAACGGCTTCCAGCCGGCTTTGGAAATAATACAAGGCCCCCTGTTTTTTCTTCAATCGTTCTATACCTAAACGCCTGAAACCGTTCTGGTCGGTATACTCCACCAGTCCATAGGTTGGTACGTAGTGCTTTTGGGCAATATTGAATTTGGGCCAAAGCCTTTTAATTTCCCGGTCTTCCAAAGTAAAGGCACTTTGCTCATCGGCGCAGCCTTTGTAGGAAACGTGATAAACCTCCCGCATAAAATTCTGCCGTTGACGTGATGATGAATTACCGCTAAAATGGCTGCTTACCCTGCTTTTAATATTAACCGCTTTACCCACATAAACCACCTTACCCTGCTTGTTATGGAAATAATAAATGCCGGTTGTGCGCGGCAGGTTTTCAAATTGTTCTTTCGGCAGGTTGGGTGGTAAAACCTGCTCCTTTGAGTTTCGCTTAAGGGCTGCATTAATGGTGGCTTCTCCGCCATTGGCCAAAAGATGTTCAAACAATTTAACCGTAGCTATGGCATCGCCGCCGGCGCGGTGGCGGTTAGTTATATTTATTTTTAAATACCCGCAGATGTTGCCCAGGCTGTACGACGCTAATCCCGGCATTATTTTGCGGCTTAAGCGTATGGTACAAAGTTTTTGCGTGTCTAATTTAAAGCCGTGCTCAGCTAATTGGTTACGTAAAAAACTGTAATCAAAGTTTACGCTGTGCGCCACAAAAACTTTATCGTGCAGTAAATTGTAAATACGCTCGGCTACTTTTTCAAAAACAGGCGCTTTGCGCACCATTTTTTCCGATATCCCTGTTAGGCCCGTTATGTAATAAGGTATTTCGCATTCAGGATTTACAAGCGTTTCAAATTTTTGAACCACTTTACTGCCGTTATGTATAAATATGGCTACCTCGGTAATGCGGCTTGCAGCGGCGTACCCTCCGGTGGTTTCAATATCTACAATAGCGAAAAGCATTCTTGTTAATTCGGGATGCTGAAATTCGCCTTAAAGTTTTAGTTGAACAAGTTAAGCCGTGTAAAAATTTCGGGAACCTGCTTGCAGGATGGAACTACAACTACCCTGCCAGTTTCTTGTAAAGACGATAGCATAATCTGTTTTTACCCCTAAAATTGTCAACTACGCGCCGGATAAGAAAAAATATTTTTGTCCTCGCACCTTTCAAAAACCTTCGCTTGCAGCGTTTGTTGTTGTGGTAGGGTTGGCCAACATGGCTTAAACTTTGTATTTTAAACAGCGTGTCGCAATTACTTACGTTTACTGATAAAGGTATTTACTGCAAGGCGGGCAATTTTTATATTGACCCCTGGAGCGGAGTGGACTATGCGATTATTACTCATGCCCACGGCGACCATGCCCGTGGGGGAAGTCGCCATTATCTCGCTCATACGTATTCTGAACCCCTGCTGCGCCTGCGTTTAGGTGCAGATATACACTTGCAAACGCAGGGCTATAACGAGCCCGTTTACATTAACGGCGTAAAAGTGACCCTTCATCCCGCTGGGCATATCATAGGCTCGGTACAGGTTAGAGTTGAACATATGGGTGAGGTGTGGGTGGCAAGCGGCGACTACAAAACAGAAAACGACGGAATAAGCGGCGTGTTTGAGCCGGTGCGGTGCCATACGTTTATTACTGAGTCTACCTTTGGTTTACCGGTTTACCATTGGAAAAAGCAGGATGATATTTTTAACTCAATCAATGGATGGTGGAAGCAAAATCAGGCTGCGGGCAAAACCAGTGTGTTGTTTGGTTACAGCCTGGGTAAAGCGCAGCGTATATTGCATGGCCTTGATAAAAACCTGGGAAATATATTTGCCCATACGGCAGTATATAATGTGCAAAACGAGCTTTACGAATATGGCTTGCCCGTGTACCCCGTAAAGAGGTGGACGTACGATACCCCTAAAAATACCAATGACCTTATTGTTGCGCCTTCTTCTTCTGCCAATTCTTCGTGGCTAAAGCGCTTTGAGCCTTACGCCACAGGTGTATGTAGCGGTTGGATGCAATTGAGAGGTTTACAGCGAAGAGGAAATGCGGACGCCGGTTTTGCATTAAGCGACCATGCAGATTGGGATGGTTTGCTGACTGCAATAAAGGCAACCGGGGCTCAAAAAGTTTTTGTCACCCACGGTTATCAATCTGTTTTTGCCAGGTATCTAAATGAAATTGGAATAGCTGCTGAAGAGGTAAAAACACAATATGGCGATGAAATAAATGAAGGAGTGCCCGAGACATGAAACGCTTTGCCCAACTTATAAATAAAATAGCCGCCAGCACTAAAACAAATGATAAGCTTAGTGTGCTCGTAGAATATTTTAAAAGCGCACCTGCTGAGGATAAGATATGGACGCTGGCCTTGTTTACCGGGCGAAGGTTGAAGCGTTCTGTCAGTTCAACCAAACTACATGGCTGGTGTGCCGAGTTAGCCGGCATACCTTTGTGGTTGTTTGAAGAGAGTTATTTGAACGTGGGGGATTTAAGTGAAACGATTGCGTTGATATTACCCGATAGCCAATCTCATAGTGATAAATCTCTTGCCTTCTGGATGCATTACCTTTTACAACTGGCTGATAAGACTGAGGACGAGAAGAAAGAAGGAATAACAAAGACATGGTTGGAGTTAAGCAGTAACGAACGCTTTGTCTTTAATAAGTTAATGAGCGCTTCTTTTCGCATCGGGGTATCGGAGGCGCTGGTGGTAAACGCTTTGGCGCAGGTATACGAAACGGATTCGCAGATTATGACGCACCGCGTTAGCGGCAAATGGTCTCCGTTAGATACTACGTTTGATGAATTAATGGAAGGGCGGCATGCTGATACCGACGCTTCAAAACCTTATCCTTTTTATCTGGCATATCCGCTTGAAGAGGACTTGAACACTTTAGGGAAGGAAAGAGAATGGCAGGTGGAATGGAAATGGGATGGAATAAGAGGGCAAATTATAAAGCGCAAAGGGGAATTATTTGTTTGGAGTAGGGGAGAGGAACTGGTAACGGATAAATTTCCGGAGTACCGCGTGCTTACGGAAATGTTACCCGACGGCACTGCGCTGGATGGTGAAATAATCTGCTGGAAAGATGACCGCCCTCTACCTTTTAATGTTTTGCAAACGCGTATAGGCCGCAAAAACGTTACGCGAAAAATATTGGAAACAGCACCGGTTAGTTTCCTTGTTTATGATATTTTGGAATTTAACGGAGAGGATGTAAGAGGTAAAGCGCAGGAAGAACGCCGTTTACTACTCGAAAAGTTGGTTGATGGCATCAAGAAGAATTTTGTTTTGCCGGGTAGTTTGCCTATCCATCTTTCGCCATTGGTTGAATTTAGTACCTGGCAGGAATTAACCGACGCAAGGCAGCAATCGCGCGAGAAGATGAGCGAAGGATTAATGCTGAAAAGAAAAGATGCTGTTTACCAGGCTGGTCGCAAAAGGGGGGATTGGTGGAAGTGGAAAGTGAACCCACTATCAATAGATTGTGTGCTGGTAGCCGCGCAAAAAGGGCATGGGCGCAGGGCTAATTTATACACAGATTATACTTTTGCCGTAAAGGATAATGAAGGTAAATTGGTAACCTTTACTAAAGCTTATTCCGGTTTAACCGATAAAGAGTTTCTGCAGGTGGATGCCTTTATAAAAAGAAACATACTGGAAAAATTCGGGCCGGTGCGCACCGTTAAGCCCGAATTGGTTTTTGAAATAGGCTTTGAAGGCATAGCTGCCAGTAACAGGCATAAGTCCGGCGTGGCCGTTAGGTTTCCCAGAATGTTGAGGTGGCGAAAGGATAAAACGCTTGATGAAATCAATACCTTAAGCGATTTGCAGGCCATGTTAGCCGCCTATGGAACTTCCAACAATAAAGAAGATGGCAGCTAAGCTAAGCACAGGAGAAGGAGTGATTTTGGATTGGATGGCTGCCCTTGGTAATAAGCCTTTTCCCTTCCAGAAGGAAACCTGGGATGAATTTCTTGCGGGGCATTCAGGGCTCTTGAACGCCCCTACGGGTTACGGTAAAACTTTTGCACTTTTTCTACCGGTACTTATTGAATGGATAAACACAAATAAAAACTGGCAGGAGAAAAAAAATAATGGCTTGCAGTTATTATGGGTTACCCCTTTACGGGCGTTAGCAAAGGATTTACAACGCGCCATGCAGGAAGTTTGCGATACTATTTCGCTGCCATGGACTGTTGGGCTGCGTAGCGGAGACACCGGCGCCAAAGAAAGGGCAAAACAAAAAGTTAAACTGCCGGAAATTTTGATTATCACGCCGGAAAGCCTGCATGTAATTCTTACCCAAAAAGAATACCCGGTGCATTTCAAAAAGCTGAACACTGTAGTTATTGACGAATGGCATGAACTACTTGGCAGCAAGCGTGGGGTACAAGTTGAATTGGCACTTAGCCGTTTAAGAGGTATAGCCGCAGAAGCAGGCAGGCAGATAAGGACCTGGGCCATAAGTGCAACAATCGGCAACCTTGAACAGGCAATGGAAGTTGCATTGGGGGCAGGCGCCACCGCAGGAAAAATAATAAGGAGCAGAATTAAGAAGGAGGTAGAAATTGAATCCATCATTCCTGATAAGATTGAGAACTTTCCCTGGGCCGGGCATTTAGGAATACGGCTTGCCGATAAATTGATTCCCATCATTGAACAAAGTAACACCACCCTTGTGTTTACCAATACGCGTGGGCAATCCGAAATTTGGTATCATGCCTTGTTAGATACTTATCCTGAGTTATCAGGGCTTATTGCCTTGCACCATGGGTCAATAGATGCAGAGGTGAGAACCTGGATTGAAAATGCCTTGCACGAAGGGGCATTGAAGGTGGTGGTTTGCACTTCATCCTTAGACCTGGGCGTTGATTTCAGGCCGGTGGATACGGTGGTACAAATCGGTTCCCCCAAAGGGGTGGCTCGTTTTTTACAACGTGCGGGCAGAAGCGGCCACCGGCCGGGTGCTGTAAGTAAAATCTATTTTTTACCCACGCATTCGTTGGAACTGGTGGAAGGCGCCGCACTTAAAAGGGCAGCTTTGGAAGAACTAATTGAGCAACGAGACCCTGTTTTAAATGCCTATGATGTTTTAATACAATACGTATGCACACTGGCGGTAAGCGATGGTTTTTATCCCAAACAAACTTTTGAAGAAATAAAACAAACTTACGCATATCAATACCTTACCGAAGATGAGTGGTTTTGGATATTGAATTTTGTTACCACGGGCGGAAGTTCACTTGCCGCTTATGATGAGTTTAAGAAGGTTGAAGTTGAAAATGGAATGTATCAGATAAGAGATAAGAAGATTGCTTTACGGCACCGGCTAAATATTGGCACCATTGTAAGCGATAGCATGATACGGGTAAAGTTTTTGAAAGGCGGGTATGTGGGTAGCATAGAGGAGTCTTTCATTTCGCGTCTTAAACCGGGAGATGTTTTTTCTTTGGCAGGGCGAAACCTTGAATTTGTGCAGGTTAAAGAGATGAATGCGCTGGTGCGCAAATCGAAAGCAAAAAAGGCCATAGTACCCAGTTGGGCCGGCGGCCGCATGCCCTTAAGTGCTAAACTGGGGCAGGTGTTAAGAGATACCTATGTAATTGCAGCTGCGCCCGAAAGTTTTGATAAGCGAACGGAAATTGAGTTGAAGGTTCTGCGACCACTTTTCGATTTGCAGGCCCACCTATCACATGTGCCCGGCCATAACGAAACGCTTATAGAATATATAATCACAAAAGATGGTCACCACTTATTCGTATATCCCTTTGAGGGCCGTATAGTGCATGAGGTCATGGCTTCCCTTGTCGCTTACCGCTTAAGCCGTATTAAACCCATTACTTTTTCTATAGCTATGAACGATTACGGATTTGAATTGCTAAGTGACCAGGAAATTCCTATTAACAATAAAATCCTTCACCAAATTTTCAGTACCGAAAACTTAATAGTCGATATTCAGCGAAGTGTGAATTCAACAGAGATGGCGAAACGGAAATTCAGGCCCATAGCCATTATTTCGGGCTTGGTATTCAGGGGTTACCCGGGTACAGTGGTTAAAAACAAGCACCTTCAATCATCAGCAGCTTTGTTGTTCAATGTGTTTTCGGAATACGATTCTAAAAGCTTATTGCTAAAGCAGGCGTTTACGGAGGCCTTTAACGAGCAGATTGAAGAGGCCCGCCTGCGAGATGGTTTAAACCGTATCTATAACTCCAACATTATTCTTAAGTATCCTGTTAAATTTACACCTCTTGCGTTTCCGATAAAAGTGGATTCGATGCGCGAAAATTTAAGTAGCGAGGAGTTGAAAGCGCGGGTGCTCAAAATGCAGATGCAACTGGAAAAAGAGTAATGGAGTTAGAATTGTTCGATAACCATTTTTGCCTGCTGCCTCAAAGGGCTGTTTATTGGAAAGAGCAAGCTGCCCTTATAGTTTCTGATTTACACCTGGGTAAAACAGGGCACTTTAGAAAAGCCGGTATACCTGTGCCTCCCGATTTGTTTGCTGATGATATGCAAACATTAAACGGTTTGGTAAGCACTTTTAAAGCTGAACAATTGATAGTGGTGGGGGATATGTTCCATAGCGGATTTAATACTGAAGTGGAGGAGTTTGCGGTCTGGCGACATGCCAACAGGCAATTGGCTATCAACCTGGTTTTAGGTAATCATGATATTTTGGGAAGTGAAAAGTACGGCGAACTGGATATGCGGCTTAGCACCCAATTGCAAATCGGGCCGTTCCTTTTTTCGCATGAAGCTGTTGATGAACCGGCTGCCTTTTGTTTTAGTGGGCATGTGCATCCCGGGGTTAGGTTAGAAGGGCCCGCAAGGCAAAGTCTGAAATTTCCTTGCTTTTTGTTTACATCCAATGGTTGTGTGCTACCTGCATTCAGCAAGTTTACAGGCCTATCTATAGTATCTCCTGCTATGGGCCATCGTGTGTTTGCAATTGTGGGGCAGGAAGTTTTAAGTTGCTGAGTTTTTAAGCGATGTATCTCCTTCCGCTATGTTATCCTTAAGCTTTCCTGTCAATATTTCGGAAAGTGCTTTTTGAAGTGCTGCAAAGTGATTGGGCTTTACTAAAAAGTAATTCGCTCCTAAACACCGGGTTTCCTTTACATTATCTGCCTGGGTAGAGGTGGAATAGATTATTACCGGTACACCTCATAGCTCCGTCATCTTACGTATTTCAAGCAGTCATTGTTTGCCATTTAATCTTGGCATATTTAAATCCAGAAAAATGAAGTGGGGTATTCTACTGTTATCTTCTTTAAGCAGCCTTAGTGCTTCCTCTCCGTTGCCTGCGCTTCACAGAACGACATCCTTGTCAATGCTGGCAAGGGCCTCCCGGAAGATTATCTGATCATCTTCGTCATCATCAACTGATAATATCCGGTTACTCATTGCTGTTGGTAGCATTTTGTGGGATATAAGTAGCATAGTAGGGCAACATAATCTACGTAAAATGAATGCGAAAGATTAGAGGAGTTTTCCTAAAATAATTCCAGGGAGTATGCGACACTTAAACTGAACCGGCTTACCGGGCCATTCATCCAGAGCTATCTCAGTTTAATTACTTAATGGAGTTGTATGATGGTAGGAACCCGTGCAACTAAACGGGTTGTTTTAAGGAGCAAATAGATTTTCAAATTTGACCACCAGGGTTATCTTCGGTAGAAAATTCCGGAAATGATTCTTTACCGTATTGGGTATTCTATTCTATTTCTCCTATTCTGTTTCTCTGCCGGCGCACAGGTTAATCCGGCCAACATAACCATAGCCCGCGATAGTTTTGGCGTTCCGCACATTTATGGACATACCGATGCGGAGGCTGCATACGGCCTGGCTTGGGCGCATTGCGAAGATGATTTTAAGGATGTGCAACAAAACCTGTTGGCGGCTAAAGGAATGTTGGGAGAGGTATTAGGCAAGGATGGTGTTCTTTTTGATTTTGCCCTGCGCTTTTTTGGGGTGGATACCCTGGTTGACAATAACTACGACAAAGTAATTTCTGCAGATTTTAAGAAGGTATTGGAAGGCTACACGCAAGGCGTAAATGATTATGCAATTGCACATCCTGATGAGGTTTTAGTAAAACGGTCTTTACCGTTTAAGCCGCAGGAAGTAATTAAAGGTGCCACACTTACGCTAACCCTTTTCGCCGGTGCCGGCATGGCCCTAAAATCCATAAAGGAAAACCGTATTGAACTGTTACACCAACCTAATGAGGTAGGCTCCAATTCAATGGCCATTGCGCCTTCAAGAACGGAGGACGGCAAGGCATGGCTTTTAGTAAACTCCCATCAACCTATTGAAGGCCGCTTTGCCTGGTACGAAGCTCACATAAAAAGTGATGAAGGCTGGGATATTATCGGAGGACTATTCCCCGGCGGACCAACGGTTTTTGTAGGCACCAATAAATACCTGGGTTGGGCGCACACCACCAATTATCACACATTCGGTGATGTTTATAAATTAAAGCACAAAGGGAATAAATACCAGTATGACGGGCAGTGGAAGGAGTTTCAGGTTAAAACCGCCCGGCTTAAAATAAAACTTGGAGGAATTAAGCTGGGATTGAAAAAGAAAATCCGCACTTGTGAATACGGGCCGGTTTTTCAAACTAAGCATGGCTGGTACGCGCTGCGCTTTCCGGGCGCCATGGATTTTCGCTCTACTGAGCAGTGGTATCGCATGAATAAAGCAACAAACTTTGCTGAGTTTGAAGCCGCCTTAAAAATGGAGGCTGTGCCTTTGTTTAATACTATGTATGCGGATGTTAAAGGCAATATCTTTTATGAGAGCGGATTTCAGATACCCATGCGCGATTCGCTATTAAACTGGCATTTACCTATTACCGCAAATACATCTGCTTATAAATGGAATAAGCTGGTGCCTTACGAGCGCAAGCCCCGCTTGTTAAACCCCGGCTGCGGTTACCTTTTTAGCTGCAACCAAACTCAGTATAGTGTTAGCGGGCCCGATTGCAAGTGGACAGGTGGTTTTGTTGGTATACAGCAGTTTAATTACAACCGCGGCGAACGTTTTGCAGAAATGCTTGGAGCAGTAAAGGGGAAGTTTACGTGGAGCGATTTTCTGCGTGTAAAGTTTGATAAAAGCTATTCAAAGAATGCCAGCTACGCCAGGAATTTTAAAGCGCTGTTTGAGTTAGACCCGGCCAAATATCCTGATATAAAGGATGCTATAGCCAGGATAAAACACTGGAACCGGGAGGGTACCACCGATAATGAAGATGCCGCCTTAGCAATGATTACCCAGGAGCGGCTGACTAAACTTTGGAAAACACCCTTTGCTTTTTTAATGATTAAAAAGGAACCAATGCATGAGGCAGAAGTGGCAGAGGCCTTACGCTACGCCAAAAAATTTATGCTGGCTAAGTACGGAACATTAGATGTTAAGTTGGGAGATGTGCAACGTTTAATAAGGGGCGATGTAAGTTTACCGGCTAGTGGGTTAAGAGAGGTTGCACGGGCGGCCGATCCGAAGCTGGTAGATAAGAAGAAAGGTGTTTGGAGAATTAACAGCGGCGATGGTTATATTCAGGTAAACAAGTATTCTGCTAACGGGGTGGAGATTCAATCAATAAATGCTTACGGCTCATCTGCAAGGCCCGGTAGCCCGCATTATACTGACCAGATGGAAATGTTTAGCAAAGAGCAGTTTAAACCTATGACCTTTGACTGGGAAGCCATTAAACGCAGTGCAGAAAGAATTTACCAGCCGGGCAAATAACAAAAGGGAATTCTTTTAGTTTAGCTTTTGCACCTTATGCCAATACCTTTTAATAAACCCTACTTTACCGGAAAGGAAAGCGCCTACATTAACCAGGCGCTAAGCGGCGGCAAAATTTCCGGTGATGGCCCTTTTACCCAAAAGTGTCACCACTTTTTTTGCGAACGCTACGGGTTTAAGAAGGTGCTGTTAACCACCAGTTGTACGGATGCGCTTGAGATGAGCGCATTGCTGATTGATACACAAGCCGGAGATGAAATTATAATGCCCTCTTACACTTTTGTTTCCACCGCAAATGCTTTTGTATTAAGAGGGGCAAAGATTGTTTTTGCAGATAGCTCGAAGGAGAACCCTAATATAAATGCCGCCCTGATTGAGGCGCTAATTACCCCCAAAACAAAAGCAATAGTAGTGGTGCATTATGCAGGTATTGCCTGCGATTTGGAAACTATTATGGCCCTTGCCGCCAAATACAATCTGTTTGTTATTGAAGATGCTGCGCAGGGTATAGATAGTTTTTGGAACGGTAAACCGCTGGGGTCAATTGGGCATTTGGGGGCATTTTCTTTTCACGACACCAAGAATATAATTGCTGGCGAAGGAGGAATGCTGTTGATTAATGATGACCGTTTTATTGAGAGAGCGGAAATCATAAGAGAAAAAGGTACTAACCGTGCACAATTTTTGCGCGGTGAGGTTGATAAATACAGTTGGGTGGATGTTGGCTCGTCTTTTCTCCCTTCGGACCTAATTGCAGCTTGCTTGCTGGCACAGCTTGAGCAGGTAGCTACTATTCAACAAAAGCGAAAGGAGTTGTGGCAGTTTTACTATGAAGGGCTGATAGAACTGCAGCAGGCAGGTAAATTAAGACTGCCGCAAATCCCTGCCTACGCAAGTAATAATGCGCAGATGTTTTATGTATTATGCGCAGATGCTGCGGAACGTTCTGCATTGATTGCGGGCCTGAAAGCAAAAGGAATTCAGGCGGTTTTCCATTATCTATCCTTGCACAACAGCGCCTATTATAGCGGTAAACACGATGGTAGAAAGCTGGAGCAAAGCGACTATTACTCTGATGCCTTGCTGCGCTTACCCTTATTCTACGATTTAAGCATTGAAGAACAGCGCATAGTTGTAGAGGCTGTAAAGGATTTTTATAAAAAGTAACTACTTGCCTGAAGTTAGTTCCGGTATATCTTTTCCGATTTTATCGCCCTTGTAAAAGGGCTTACCCAGCAGCTTAGCAAGGGTAGCTGCAATTTGATTTTGATAAAACCGGCTGCGTTTTTTAACTTCTCCTAAAGCAGGGGTATCGGGTCCTATGGCCGCAATCCAGATGGCCCGGTCCTTTACCACCAGTGGTCCGTGGTGGCGCCACATAGCTTTTCCGGCACTTCCTCTACCGTGGTCGGCAGTAATAATCAGTGTGGTTTTGTCCTTGTATTGCGGGTCGTTTTGGATGAAGGTCCAAAGGTCTTGCATATAGGAGTCCAGCATATTTGCGGCGTTCAAATACCAATCATAGTGTCCTTCATGCGCAAAGCCGTCTGTTTCATCAAAACCAATAAAAGCAAAACGCGGGTGGTGATTGTTGATATATTCCTTGGCAAAATGGTAAGTCATAGTATCGGTTTGCACAAAGGGGTTGGTGTAAGGCACCCTTGTGTTCCAGGTAGTGCAGGTTACGCCATTGCAACTTACAGCGCCTTTATCATCCTGTTTAAAGTTTACGAATACCGGTACTTTGTTGCGGTGGGTATTAATGATGCGCGGAAAAGCATCCCAGGTGGCGAAGGCTGCCATATGGTTATTGAACAGGCTATCCTCCTGCAATAAATCGAAAATAGTGAGGTTAGGATTGTCGGGGTAATCGTTACTGTTAACTTTTGGGTTGCCATAGCCCGAAAAAATCTCATTATAGCCGGGGTAGGAGAAGCGGTGCGGATTGGTAACATCAACAGTGCATCCTTGCTTGCGGTTACCCAGTATAACACCTTCTTTAGCCAGGATATTCCAAAAAAACGGCATTAGCTTTTTACGGCGGTCCTCGCCACTTTCGGCCCAAAAGCGTTCCTTGAGGTCATCTGCATTTATAACCTGCTTTTTGGTAAACAGTTTCTTTTGTGCACCGTCAAAAAGTTCCTGCCAACGGTACCCGTCAAAAGTTACAAGTATTATGTTTTCTGTTTTGGTTGCTTTCTGTGCCGTAAGGCTTAATGCCGCTATAAGGAACAGGGCTACGTAAGTGGTGCGCATGCAGGAGGTTTTTACGTAACTAACTTAAAGGATTAGTTTGAAAGTGAAATGAAAAACCTGAATGAGCAGGTTAAATTTTTGATAAGAAAACAAAAGGGCATCCCGGTGAGGAGATGCCCTTTTACTGTATCCGCGTTTAGCTTAGTGAGTTACTATCAATTTACGGCTAAATACATCATTACCTGAAGTTACTATAGCGGTATAAGTGCCGCTGGCCAGTTCCTGTAAATCGAAGCCGAGTTTGTTTGCGCCTTTAGCTACCTTCTGCTGATGGCTTTGAACCTTCTCTCCCAGGATATTGAAAAACTCCACCGTAATCTGTTTTTCAGTATCCGACAAGATGAACAGGCTTGTGTTTGCATTGGTTGGGTTAGGCATAAATTCCTTTACCTCAAAAACTGTAGCGCCGTTTAACACTGCAGAAACAATGTAGGTGTATTCATATTGGCTGTCGTTATCCATCTGTTTCAAACGGTAGTAATAAACTACACCGGGTTGAACGTTGTTATCGTCAAATATGTAGTTCTGCTGAACGGTGGAATTGTTATTACCGTTAACCCAGCCGATGGCGCTAAAGTTAATGCCATCTGTGCTACGTTCAACACTAAATCCGCTGTTGTTAATCTCAAGTGCGGTTGCCCAACTAACGCGGATAAAGCTGTTGTTTACAGCATTAGCAGATAGGAAAATCAGTTCAACCGGAAGCGGCCCTCCGCTGCCGAAGCCTATTCCGAAATCGGAGAAGGAAGTTAGCGTTGAGCGGACGGCGGTAATAGTTCCCGCTGAAATTACCTGCGTAGCATTGCTATGGGTTCCTAAGGACTGCCATGCAGCAGCACAATCATCGCGCTTTATAACTGCGTACGACATAGGGTTAGAAGAAGTAGCATTGCTATAACCGCGCTCATTTAAAGTAACATCGTAACTAAGCCCTGTGTAGGTAGAAGGGGTTGGTGTTATAGTCCAGAATCCACCGTTTAGTAAGTCGGTTAACGGCGTGCCGTTTACATAAGGGCCGCCACTTACACCCGGCACCTGCGAGCAGCCGCCATTATTTACATTAAATGATGAAGTGATGTCGGTAATGTCGGGGTTAGTGCCAAAGTTGATAGAGGCCAGCTCATAATTTGTTGCAGTGCCTACCGGTAAATCGTAATTGCCGGTAGTGGCTACGGCTCTCTTAAGTGTGCCATCTATATAGGATAGCTTACTAAATCCGCTTACAGCATTAATTGCATTATTGGTTATCACAATTTTATTGGCACCTGTAGCAATAATACCATCGGCTAAATCAAGGGAATGAGTGATGGTTAAATCGCCGTTAATGGTTACGCCGGCGCTGTTGCCCATCTTAACATCGTAGGCAGTAATGCCGGTAAGTGTTTGAGTAGAAGTGCCAACCAGTTTTAGAACGCCGCTGTTATGGGCGTAGGTACCACTTACACTTAAGTTACCATTTAACTCCAGTGAGCCGCTGTTTAGCGTTACCGAGGCGCTGCTACTAACTGTTAGGTCACGACAGGTTGCCACTGCAGTAATAACCGGGAAGTTAGGAACGCCTGCCGGTATCACCACATCTGTGGTAGAAGTAGGAACGCCAGGACACCAGTTTGCAGCGTTGTGCCAATCGCTGCTTACAACACCCAGCCAACGGCCTGCTGCAACATTTTCAACGGTGTTAGAAACGGGGGAAGCCGGACTTGCGCAGGCGAGGCCCGAGGTCATAACCACCTGAACTATATCGCCCGGCGCTAAGGAACTATTGGTATACACAGCATTATTGGTGCCTACGTTATTGCCATTTAACTTCCACTGATAAACAGGGGCGCAGCCGCCATTGGTTGGTGTGGCTGTAAATGTGCTGCTGCTAACGTTGCATAAACTTGCAGGGCTTATTGTTACTGAAGTGCTAACGGTATTATTGGCACTTACGTAAGTTGGTGCTGATGTTTTTGAACAACCGCTTGCAGGTATTTGAACGGTGTAGGCGCCTGTAGCCGCAATATTATTTAAGCTTTGGCTGTTTGCACCGCTGATAGGCGAGCCATTTAAATACCATTGATAGCTGCCACCGGCAGAAGAAGTAAGATTTACACTGTTACCGGGCAAACAGAAGTTAAGGGGTCCTGAAGCGGTAATTGTAGGAACCGTGCCACCTGCGGGGGTGTAACGGTAAATTGCACCACTGCCCGGATAGGTGCCGCACACCTGGCCTTCGATAGAGGCGGTTGCGGTGTTACTACCACCGGCGCTTGATGATGACCATAAACCGCAGGCCAATACGCTTCTGTTCTGGAAATCAGATGTAGTGGCTCCCCGAACACCAACCTGCCCGGTTACATCGCCATCAAAACAATAGGGCGATACATTGTATCTTAAATCAATAACGTTGGTTGTTTCAAACAATTTAATCTGCATGTCTATGCGGTCGGTAGTAAGCCCAAAGAAGGCACAATCGCCAATTGAATTATCGTTCTTTGGCCGCACCGATTTCCACTCAATTGTATAGACACGGTTAGGAGCGGTTCCGGAAGTAGAAACATTTAACTGAGGTGTTTGCACGGTGGTGTTGTTACCGCGCATATCCCTGCCAAATATTGAAACGATGCCATCAACAGTGCCTGATTGCCCGCTTGTTGAGCTTAAGGGGGTATAGTTAGCAGCGGATGGCGTTCCGCTTCCAAACCAAATAAAGCCGTTAGTGCTTATGCCAAGGCTGTTATAGGTTGTTCCGTTAAAAGCGAAGTTAAAGCCAATTGATTGGTTTGTGTAAACAGCATCGTCCATCGAAGCCCCGGTTCCGCTCGCTAGGGTAGTGCCGGTAGCCAAAGCGGTATAAGCCGCGGTAGTGTAACTGAAGTTATAATCGCAGTTAACTGTTCCCGGATTGGAAACTGTGCCAATGGTTACAGTTACGGAGGCGGTGGCAGTACAACCGGTACCGTCAGTAACAGTAACTGTATAGGTGGTGGTGGTTAACGGACTGGCTATAACTGTAGCCCCTGTGGGTGATGAAAGTGTTTCGCAAGGCGACCAAACGTAGGTCATGCTGCCCGGCGCAGAAGCACTGGCGGTGATTGTTACGTTACCGCCTGTTGCAATAACAGGATTGGCCGGAGAGAAAGTGATTACACCCGGAGATGCAATGGCGGTTACGGTAGCATTACCCACACAGCCGCTGCCATCAATACCAACTACTTTATAAACTGTAGTGCCTGTTGGTGTAGCCGTTGTTGTGGCTGAAGCAGAGCTGAAGCCGGCAGGGTTAGACGACCATGTGTAGGTACTTGCCCCTGATGCACTTAGGGTAACAGCAGTTCCGTTACAAACCGTAACTGACGCAGCGCCGTTAATAGTTGCCGTTACCGGCGCAGTACAAACAACAAATTCATCTGCACCTATATCTTCAGCGCTACCTTGCGGACGCGCAGTGCCGTCAAAATCATCAGTAACAGTGGGGGCCGAAGACGTTCCATTTTCGTAAACAGAGATATAAGGATACGGTGCCGAGGCCGGAGCCGTTTTAATGTGCAAATCTCCGTTGGCGATATTCACAAACATATCTGCCGGATTGGTATTACTTGCATCAGAAGCACCGGATGTAATAGCCTGGGTCCATTTGCTATTGGCATCTCCGCCACTTGAAGTTTGCCATTGCGCAAAAGTTCTGTCGCCCGCACCATTCCAGTAGCCAAGCGTACTGTTATTCTCACTGCTCAGGAAGTTATAATCGCTTGTCCAGTTGGTAGAAGGAGAAGTAGAGGTATTATCAATTGCATAATGCTTACTGCTAGCCGTTGGGTTGCCGGTGCGGCTGTTAATGAAAATGTTGTTCTTGACTTCCGTTACATCTCCGTTACCACTGCCTGTACCTCCCGGCAATTTGTAGAAACATTCTGACGGATAATCTACCCCGGAAGTACCCGTTTGAGCGCCCTGTATCAACACTGTATTAAACAGGTATTTGTTGTTGCCGCCTGAAGCGTAATCCAGTATGCCGTAAAACTCCTTGCGGGTAGTATAGGTGCCCAACCAGCTTTGGTTAAGCAGGTTCAGCATGTTATTGGCTACTACCCAGTTGCCTGTGCCTGCTGTTGTTATACCTGCGGTAAACCCACCATCCACAACGTGGAAGAATTCAGTTAGCTTATTGCCTGAAATAGTACCTGATGATGCACCTTTTACAATTATACCATCAGCTTCGTTACCGTTTGGCCCGCTTGAACTGCTGCCTAATTTGCTGATTGTATTACCTGTAATAGTGTTTCCACCTGCACTGTTGTTCAGGAAAATTCCGATGGTGTTGTTTCCTGCAGTATTGGCCCCGTTATATGTATTGGCAAGGGTATTACCGGTAGCAGTAAGGGCACCGGCACCTGTATGCTCAATCATGGTGCAATAGCTACGGAAAGAACCAACCGATGCCAGGCCTGCAATCGTATTATTTTGAATCAATAGCGGATTGGATGTTTGACTGTAAACACCATACACCCAACCGGTATTACTGCTTAAGCTAATGCCGCCGCCGGCAGCTTGTATGCTGTTAACCAGGGTTGGGTGGCCAATAAGGTTATTGGTAATATTTACGCGGCCTGCTGCCACCCAAATACAAGTAACGCCACCAGCATCGCCGCTTTGCTGATTAATATTTTGAATTGTGTTGCCGTCAAACACAGTAGGGTTGGCTATGTCGTTACCTACACTTAAATAAACCGGAATTAAATCGGTATTGGTATTGTTTCGCCATGCATTGGCTCCTCCGCACAAGGCAGCGCTTCCACCTATGTAATTGCCGCTTATTGTGTTCGCAATAGAACTTGCCCCGGGTCGGAAATCAATACCGTACTGCTGGCCGGTGCCGTCAATAAAGGTGTTATACAAACTATTGCCTGTAATTGTATAGTTGCTACCACCGTTTGTTCCAACCTCAATTGCAGCCGATGCGCCGCTACCCCCGCTGAATATTGACCAGTTGGCCAACTCGTTATTAGTAATGTTAATGTTTCCGTTAGTGCCGCTTATGTTAGATGAGAGAATAAGGTATTTGCTGTAACCGGTAAATGCACCAACCGTTTTCTCGCGGATAATATTGTTATCAATAGTAATGTTGCTGATTCCGGAACCGATGGCCAGCGGGCCACCCATTACAATTACACCTGCACCCGCCGTGCTGGTGGTATTGGCACTTTCTATCTGGCTGTTTTTGATGGTAATGTTGTTGGCCCCGGCATTAAACCAAAATGCAGGGTGTGCCTGTGTGTTTCTCCACACAAGGTAACGGCCACTGCCGCCTGAACTTCCATCTATAGTTACTCTTGAAGCGCCGTTAAATACAATCATGCTTTGGCTGTTGGCGCCGCTTATGGTTCTTACGGTTGTATTGTTCGGTACAATCGTTACACTCCATGGCCCGCCGCAACTTGAGCTAAGTGAAGTTAAGGGAGTATAGGCAGTTTCATTAATATCGGATATTACCTGAACGGTAAGATCGCCGGTTAACACACCTGCGTTAAGTGCGGCAAACAAGCCTCCTGCACCATTAAAGGTAGGGTAAGTACCTGCTGTGCCTACGGTAATAGTGCCAGAAAAGGCAGTAAGGTATGTATAAGCATCAGGTGTTGCCGGCGCAGTAACAAGGCTGTTTACATTGTTGCCGGTAAATGTTGGCGTAGTGCCATCAAACTTACTGAAACCAATATTAGGGTTAACCGGATTGGTTGCCTGATCCTGTGCTACAACAAAGTATTGGTATGTTTCTCCGGAAACCGGCGTTAAGCTTAACGCAGAGTAATCAATAACAAAATTCCAGGTACCGTTATTGCCGTTACCTGTACTTAAGCTACCTGCTGTGCTTGCCCAAGCGGACGCCGATGGGGCGGAACGGCGGAAATAAATACGTGGTACATTACCGCCTGATGTTGGAACGCCACTGCCAACGTCGGTTATTGTAGCCTGCAGATTTATGTTAGTGGCTACTCCACAAGATGCCTGGTTGCTTATGGTTGTATAAGTTACAAAAGGAGGATAGATGTCATTTGCCGAAGGGATAGGAGATGTAAAGTTGTCGGCATCAGCACCAATATCTGTTGGGCTAAAGCTGCTCCTGGTTTGCCCATCGAAATCATCTGTAACTGAGGAAACCAGAACGCCTACCCCCTCTGCCGGGTTAGAACTATTCAGATGCAGGTTAACGGCAGCCGCTGCACCGGTTGCGTTTATAAAGTTAGGGTCACCAATACCCGAGTGGGTGTTTTGGCCGCTAAGTGCAGTTAATACCGCCTGCATAGTTCCGAAAGTGTTCGTTCCACCATTGGTGCTAAGCACATTACCTGAACCTGAAGAATAGATGTTGTAATCGCAGGCAGCAATTGATGCGCCGGGTAACACCAGCCCGTAGTGTCTTCCGCTGCTTCCGGTACGTTGGTTGCTAAAAATGTTGTTGCGGATGTTTGCGGTGGTAACTGCAGTTTTTAAACAGGCGGTTTGGTTGGTGGCTGTAGTTACACCCGTACCGCCTATGTAAACACTGTTATGGTAGAATGTATTGGTGCCTGCAATTTCGTTTATACCATTGATAACGTAGCCGGTTGTAATATTGCCACCGGCAGCATTAACACCCAGGCGTATCATGTTATTACGGAATTCTGAATTGCCGGCGTTTGCATAAATACCGTTTATGGAAGATGCAACGTTTGTGGAGCTAATGTTTAATGAATGGATAAAGTTACGCTCTACAACGTTGCCTGAGCCCGTGGAAGGAGCATAAGCAAGGCCAATAACATTTACGATAGCGGAAGCTGCTGAATTGATTAAACTATGAATAGTGTTGCGTGCTATGCTATGGCCATTTAGCGATGAGGTAAAATGAATACCAGCAACAGCCGCATTCATGCCTGTGCCGGTATACGTAGCTGCTGAAGAGATTCCTGAAATTATGTTATCGTTAATCTGGTTGTTGGCGGAGGCTGTAGTGTTGCCTCTATAGATGCCGTAAGCAAAAACGTTACCTGAAGCTGCTGCAGTGTACGCCACGTTGGCTACAGTATTGCCGTTAATTATAACCTGCCTTGCGGAAGCAGGTACAAATATGCCTGCAGTATAAGCGTTGGTGGCAGTGGCGTAAGTATTGCCGGTAGCATTGCTAAGTGAGTTTGTCAGCGAGGCATTGCCAACCGTGTTACCGGTAATAGTAATTAAATCAGTAGCAGTGCCTGAAGATGTAGTGGCGTAAATACCGTATAACGATGAAACAAAAGCAATAGTCGATGGGTTACGCAGTGAGATACCGCAGATGGTGTTGTTTTGAATGTTTACATTAACTGTGCCATCGTATTTAATGCCGTTAACGTTACCAAGGCTTGCTGTTGGGTTGTTTATGATGTCAATATTGTTAGCAACAGTGGTGCTGCCAATAGTGTTGCCACTTACATTTCCTATATCTACCAATCCGCTTTGAACATAAATACCGGTGAAAATGCCCTGCTGCGTTGCAACCGAGCTTGTGGTTGTAATACTGAAATTGCGGATGATGTTGCCTTGCACGGAGCTGGCGCTGCTGTTGCTTACATTTAAAAATATACCGCACATGTTGTTTTGCGCCGTACCGGCCACTGTCCACGTTCCGGTTGCTCCGGCAGCATTACCGCCTATAAAGTTGTTGTTTACGGTAAAGTTGCTTCCGGTTGAGGTAACAATGCTTATGGCGCTGTTTATAAGTGTAGCAGTAGGGGTAATGCTGGCTGTTTGATAAAAGCTGTTGTTGGATATGCTCCAGCCGGTGTTACCCGTGTTTACGTTGATACCGCTGGCACCAACAGTAGCTGAGAAGAAGTTGAAAATATTGTTGTTGGTAATGTTAACGTTATCGTTCTCCTTTAAGCCGGTGCCTGATGCGTAAATGATATTAGTTGGTTTACTTGCCCCATCACCTAAGTCACAATTATCAATGGTGATGTTATCGTTACCGGTAGTACCAGTTGTGGTGCTGAATACTATTACGCCATTAGTGCCACTTGTTTCAACACCACGAACTGTTAGGTATTGTAACGTAATGTTGGTAGCATCATTAATGAACTGCATGGTTGAACCTGCAGTGTTGGTGTTTGTAATGGTAAGGTTTTTAGGAGCGCCTGTGCCGGCCTGGCGACCATCAAAAATCACTTTATCAGCACCATTAAAGTTTAGCAGCTGCGTGGCGCTTGAACCACTTATAGTAGTTGTTGCGGTCGCTGATGGACGGAAGGTTACTGAGAAAGGGCCACCCGGACCATATGTAAATTGGTTGAAGGTAACAGGGAAGGATTCAACTGAGGAATTATAGGTTGGAACAAACTCAAAAATTAAATCGCAGTTAACCGGTAACAGGTTTAAAATGTTGCTCACCTCTGTAATACTGCTGAAATCTCCGCCGGGGCCTACCATTAATACAGGACTTGGGCAGGCTATAGTTCCTTCGTCGCCTATGGCAAAGAAGCTATAGGTGCTTAAGGTGGATTGTGTTGTAATTGTGTTACTGTTGACTACACCGCCACGGAAACCATAAGTGCCGTTTGCGGTGGCCGATTGACCAATTACGCTATTGCCGTTAACCAACGCAGGAGTGTTTTCTGTAAGGCGCACAGCACCGTAATTAGAGATGTTAGCTGTACCTGTGTTTACGCTTGTCTGCCAATAGCGATTGGTGTTAAGGGCACTGAGGCCGGGGCCCGGAGTGCCGCCGCTGTTAGAATTAAACACTTCTGCCTGAATAGTAGCTGCGCCGCCGGCGGACGTTGTTGGATTAACAATTTCAAATGGATTGTAATCTCCGCCTTTGCCCAACGGATACAGTAAGGTTAACGCTGCGGACTGGCTTAGAGGAATAGTACGAACCAGTGGGCCACTAACGCATGCAGTACCTGAAGGGGTGCCGCCTATGGCAGCAGTACCCGTTAGTGTTACTAATGCACTTGTTGAGGTGGTTAGTACCCCATTGTTAAGGTTAAGGTTTACTACACTTGCCGAAACGCTTTGTGTAACTCCTGCGCCGTTTGAAATGCTTAAGGCTGTGCCGGCTATAAAGGCATTGCCCGTTACCTGCGGAACACTGCCGTTATAATTATAATTGGCCAGAGCTCCATAAGTGCGACTTGTAGTTTGTATGTTACCTGAAGCGTTGCCGGCTGTGGTTATGCCATTAGCTGAGCCAATACCGAGCGTAGCTGTATTTACTGATGTTAGCGTAAATGTACCGGCCCCACTTATCACTTTATCGCTGGTATTTAATGTGCCTGTGGTAACTGTAAATGTTCGGCCTGTGGCAACGCTGATATTATCGTTTAATGTAAGTGAAGCCGCTGCAGCGTTTACTGCATAATTAAGCATGGTGTTGGTTACCGTGCCGCCACTTTGCGTATACGTTTTACCTGCGCCAAGGAAGTTAATTGTTGAAGCGCTGGTTGCGGTGCAGGTTAAAGCGCCTGCTGTTTGGTTGTAGTTGCCGCTCAGGTTTACAATAGTTGAAACTGCAGCGCCGCTGTTGAGGTTAAGGGTGCCGCCATTGAGTATTAAATCGCCACCAAGTGTTAGTGTAAAGCCTGTTGTACCCAGCGATAGAGATTGCGTACCCGTGTTTTGCACTGTAAAGTTCTCATTGATGGTAGTAAGACCAGCCCCTAAACTAATTACGCTGCTTTGTGAAGGACAGTTCCATGTAAAATTGCGGAATGCCTGAAAACCTGCAGGTACGGTGGTAGTAACACCGCTAACTAAGCAGGTGGCACCTGTATTCCAGGTAGCGGTTGGTATAGTGCCGCCGTTTTGCGCGTGCTCATAAGTGCCGTTTACAATAGTTGTAGCAACAGTGCTTCCGATTACAGCCCCACCATTAGTAAGCGTACCGTTAATGTTCAAACGGGCAGTAGTGCCGGCAATAGTAAGGTCGTTCCCTAAACCATTTACAATAGTCAGGCTTGCTCCGTTAGCTACTGTAAGTGCCGTATTGGCCGCGTTGCTTATAGTTAACTGGTCAGCAATAGCAGGGTTCCCGGCTGTTACCGTAATGGTGTGGCCGCTCATTATTATAATGCCTAAAGAGTTATCGGCACTCGGAGGAACAGTTGCGGTTACACCCGCAGGAGAAACGAAGTTTACATCGGTAGATACAATCCATGATGAGGGGTCTTCCCAGTTGCCGCTTACTGCATTTGAGCGGTAGTAGTTAAGTTCAGCGGTTCTTCCGGTAACTGTGTTGCCGTTTAATGGGAAGGTAACATCAGTAAGTGTGCCCGTAGTTGGAGATGTTAATGTATGCGCAGTAGTATTAACAGTGGTGGTTACCGGAGCCCAGGTACTGCCCGTCCATAAGTTGGTAGCTAAGGCCGTTTCTGAACCGGTTACGTCTGTAGCTTCATAACCTAAAATAACAGAGTTAAGCGTGTAGGTACCACCTGATGTTACAAAAGACCAATATTTATCCAGATAGTCTGCTGAACCGCCCATGTTGGGATGTATGCCGTCAATAGCGCGTATGGCTATTGTGCTGCTTGCCGTGGCGGTGGCAAAGTTTAAGGTAACAGGTGAATAACCGCTTGCAGTACCGATAGGATAGAAATGGGAGGCCACTGCAGCGGCAAGCGTACGACGGAACGAGCCTGTGCCGTTCGTTATTACCATGTTGGCAGAAGAGTTCGTGCTGCCTGTAACTGTAGCGGCTGTGTTGCTTAGGGTAAGGTCGTTAGCGCCAAGGCTCAATAAGGCATTGGTTAAAGACAGAGCGCCGGTTGAACCACTAACAGTAGCAGGTGAGGTTAAATTTAAGGTAGCGCCATCAATCTTTAAACTGCTACCGGCTGTAAACCCGTTACCGGTATTGGCTGCGGTTGATGAATAGCTGTAGTTGGCCAAAGCACCATAAGTGCGCGTAGTGGTTTGAATATTGCCCGCTGCTGTTGGAGCGGTAACAATACCATTGGAATGGCCTATACCCAATGTGGCATTTGCGGTGCTGGTTAAAGTAAATGTGCCGGTTCCGGTAACAATATTGGTTCCGCAGTTAAGTGCGCCATTGGTTATTGTAAAGCTGTTAGGCGTGTTTATGGTAAAATCGTTGTTAAGTGTAAGCGAGGCGCCGGCTGTATTTATATTGAAATTTATTTTATTAGGTGTAAAGGTGCCTGCGGATTGTGTAAACTGCTTATTAGCCCCTGTAAAGTTAAAGGTGATGGTGCCGGTGCCCCCTTGCAGGAAGGTGCCGCCTGTTTGTGTAAAGTTGCCACCTAAGTTAATGGTGCCTGCTGCTGTGCTGGCACTGTTGTTACAGCCAAAAGTTGTTCCGGGTTTAATCAATAAGTCACCGCCTATGGTAAGGGTTGGTACCGAAGTGCCCGAGCTTAAATAAAAGATACCGGATTGTATATCAAGGTTGCCGCCAATAGTAACAGTAGTGGTGCCGCTGCTTGCCATTAAACGAACATCCCAGCCATTAGTATTAACTAAGGTGAAATTGCCATTGATGGTAGAGAATCCGCCTGTAAAGTTCAGGTTGTTACCCTGGGTAGGGCAATCGTAGGTTACGTTAGCGAATGTTTGCCCTAAACCTGTTGGTGTTGAAAGCATAGGCCCTGTAAACAAACAGGTGGAGTTTGCCTGCCAGGTTGCTGTTGGTACTACGCCGGCATTTTGGTCGTGCTGATATGTAGAGCCCGTGTATACTACCATTTGTGCGGTATTAACCCAGGTCCCCTTATTTACCCATTTACCATTTATAATATTCAGTTTTGAGTTGTTAGCCGTGGTGCCAAAAGTAAGGTCAGTGCCTGCGCCATCAACAAGGGTAAAGGTTGAGCCGTTATCAATATTAAGTGTAGAGCCTAAGGTATTATCAAAGCTTAGTTGATCGCATGATGCATTGGCAGCAACGGTAACTATATGCCCCATACGGATCGTTATACCTAACGAGTTGTTCTCATCAGGCGCAACCGGTGCAGGATATATATAGCTTGGGAAAGCTGGATCAAGCGCTACATCCCATGTATTAACATCACCCCAGGTACCGCTTTGGTGTGTGCGGTAATAGTACAGACCCGGCGTTTCGCGGCCTGTCCAATCACTGCCGTTAAGCGCTGCCGTGGTTGCGTTAAGTGGTGAAGTGGTAACGGTTAGTGTGTTGCTGCCATTGGTTGAATTATAGCCGTACCATAAACCGGTGTTGTAACGGGCTGCGTTTATTGAACTTAATGTACCTACAACATCATCGCTGGTGTATGTAAAATCTGCTGTGTATGTGTATGTAGTAACTGTTGAAGTGGTGAAGGTCCAATAACGGTTAAGATAATTTGTAGCTGCACCGTTTGATGGATGAGCTGTATTCGTAACTTTTACACCAATGTTACCCGATGTAGCATTTGCAGTGAAGTTCAAATTTACTGGAGAATACTCTGCGCCATTTGCGCTTGCGGCGTTATCGCCTATTGGATACAGGAATGCGGAGGCACCAGTTGGAATTGTTTTTAATAATTGACCCGTGCCGTTAGCAACAACCATACGGCTATTGTCGAAGGATGTTGGTGTAGATATAGTCCCTAAAGTTGGTATAGTAAGGTTGTTAGCACCAAGAATAAACTGACCATCCTGTAAAATAACAGAGCCGTTTGTGGCTGCAGTAAACGCCAAGTTTTGCGATAATGTAACGCCCGCGGGGTTGTTAATAGTAACCGTAGTATTAGTAGTGCCCCAGGTAGCTGCAAGCCCGGTACCCGTTACCTGCGCAGTGGTGCCGTTGTAAACTAAGTTAGCGCCAATGCCATAAGTGCGGGTTGTAGTTCTGATATTACCGGTTGCGCCGGTTGTAGCAATGCCCCCGACATCGCCAATGCCTAAAGTGGCCGTTGCGGCATTAGTTAATGTAAAAGATCCTGTACCGCTTATAATATTTGTGCCGCAATACAGTGTTCCGCTATTAGTGAAGGAGGTGGCAACTGTGAGATTGCTGTTTAAAGTGAGCGAAGCATTAAGGTTAACGGAAAAAGCAATGCCAGTGGTAGTAAATGTACCGCCTGATTGGGTATACGTACGGCTTAATGTACCGTTTACAAAGTTGAAGTTTTGATTAGCGGTGGAGGTGCCGCGCTGAAGCGTTCCGCCGCTTTGGTTGAAATTGCCTTTTAAATTAACTGTAGCCACTGTTGTGGTAGCGCTGTTACACAGGCTAAATGTACCTCCCTGAACGATAAAGTCTCCGTTTAAGGTTATAGTACTAGTGGTGGTATTGAAAGCCGTTTGACCTGTACCGGTAGAAACAACGGTAAAGTCTCCATTGCAGGTCATAGTAGCGGCAGCCATTGAAAGTGTGGCATTTTGCCCGGTTGAATTCCAGGTTAGTTTGCCGAATGTTTGCGTAGTAAAACCTGTAGGGGCTGTGCCAACAACACCGGTTATGTTTAGCAGTGAGTTTGCATTCCATGTAGCGGTTGGAACAACGCCGCCATTTAATGCGTGGTTATAAATAGACCCCGCACCAAAAAGCAGAGAAGCCGCAGTTCCGTTTACTGTGCCCCCTGTGTTGTTAGTTATAGTTCCATTTATTTGGCAAACTGAACTTGCCGTATTTAAGGTAAGCGTGCCGTTATTTACAATTGAACCACTAACGGTCATATCAGTAGCGGCTGTTCCATTTAAAATGGTTAGCGTTTGGGCTGCATTAACGGTAAGCGTACCGGCCACAGTTAAATCGTCAATGCTTATTGATGCCGTAACAGAAACATTATCTCCTGTTTTAATAAGTATGCCGTCGCTATTGGTAGCAACAGGAAGAACGGTAGCTGCTACCGGTGCCGGACTTAAAAAGTTAGGGTCGCTGCTTACTTCCCAGGTGCTGAGCGTGTTCCATGCAGTGCTCCCGGTGCTGCGATAGTAAGTAGGCTGGTTGGAACGGGCCGTTAAATCGAAACTGCTGCTGAGCGTGAGATTGGTATTGCTCACTGCTGTTGTTGAAACAACCGGCGATGATACTGAACTGGTAAACTCGGTATAAGTAGCAGTAGTAGGTTCATATGTATTTATTGCCAGTAAGCTTTCAGTACCGGTTACATCTAAAGCTGTGTAAGTAACAGTTATTGTTGCTGAATAAGCATTTGGTGAACTGGAGGTGCACGGCCAATATCGGCTTAATTTATTGGCTGTGTAGGATAGCTCCGCAGGATGTTGCGCATCCACAACCCTGAATCCAATTGTACGGCCGGCTGTACCGTTCCCTGTAAAATTCCATGACACAGGCGTGTATTCTGCCCCATTCGGGCTACCGTTAGAATCTCCTATAGGGTAGATGAAGTTCCCAAAGCTTGCCCATGTTTTTATCAATTGACCGGTGCCATCAGCCACTATCATATTAGATGAACTGAATGAAGTTGGCGTTGTGATGGTACCAAGAGTAGGAATTGTGATGTTGTTAGGGCCTAATATCAACTGGCCTTGTTTGAGTATTATACCCGCGCTGGTAGCCGCAGCAAATGTTAAACTTTGGCTAAGCGTAACCCCTGCTGCATTATCAATGGTTATGGTAGTGCCGTTAGTGCCCCAGGTAGCTGCAAGAATATTACCCGTAACCTGGGCAACGGTACCGTTGTAAACAAGATTGGCAGCTGTGCCGAAGGTGCGCGTGGTGGTTTGAATATTGCCCGTGGCGCCAGTTGTGTTTACGCCGTTAGCATCTCCTATACCTAAGGTAGCTGTTGTTGCACCTGCCAGGGTAAATGAGCCTGTACCCGAAACAATATTAGAACCGCAGTAAAGTGCACCGTTTACAGTAAATGCCCTGCCGGTGGCTACTACATAATTATTGTTTAATGTTAGAGAAGCGCCAAGTATTACGCTGGGCTGAATAGTGGTATTGGTGAATGTTCCTACCTGCGTAAAAGTTTTGTTTACACCCGTAAAATTCAGGTTTTGCGCTAAGGTGCTGGTTGCCGTAATAGTACCGCCGCTTTGATTAAAGTTGCCGGCCAGGTTGTATATGGCAGAAGTTGCCGCACTGTTGAGGTTTAATGTTCCGCCCTGAACAATTAAATCTCCGTTTAGGTTGATTGTAACGGCAGATACCGTTGGAATGGCGCTACCCGTACCGGTTGATATAACTGTAAAATCTCCGTTTATGGTTGTAGCAGCTACTGCACCCAAACTTACAGCAGCGGTTTGCGATGGACTGTTCCATGTAAACTTACCAAAAGTTTGTCCGGAGAAACCGGTAATGGTGGTGGTGCTTACAGCGCCTTTTATCAAACAAGTTGAGGCCGCATCCCAGGTGGCGGCAGGTATAGCTCCGCCATCGCGGTTGTGTGAGTATATGCTATTAGCATTAAAGGTAATACCACCTGTAGCAGTTATTGTGCCACCTGTTCCGTTCTCCAGGGTTCCATCAACAGAAATTTCAAAAGCAGTTACTGCCGCTGTAGCTGTAACTGTATGGCCGGTTTGCACAAAAACCTTGGCGCTATTTGTATTTGTGGGTGCTGCTATTGCCGGTGTAGGAGCGGTAAAGGCTGATGTTACATCGGTTTCCCAGGTAGAAATATTGTTCCAATCGCCTGTAGCAACGGAGCGATAATATAGCAAACTACCTTCGCGGGCTGTAAAGGTGTTGGAGCCCAAAGGGGCGCTGGTATTGGTAAGTGTAGCCGTGTAGTTTACCGTATTGCTGCCAACAGTACCCGCAATTTGGCTCCAGGTAGTTCCATTATAACGGCTGGGCTGCATTGCGCTTTCACTGCCAACAACATCGGCAGCGTTGTAACCCATGCTAAGCGTATAGTTATAACTGGTTAAACTGGTTGTAGTAAACACCCAATAGCGATTGAGGTAATTAGTTACAGCCGGCGCAGGTGGCGCGGCATTTACCACACGTATGCCAATAGAGCCGCCTGCAGCGCTTGAGTTAAAACCAAGGGTAACGGGAGAATACTCAGCGGTGCCGGTATTGTCTCCTATAGGATAAGTGAATGGCGCTGTTGCCCCACCTGCTATAAACTTTATTAACTGGCCTGTTCCATCAGCCGCAATCATATTAGTGCTGCTGAAAGTGCCGGGCGTAGTTATGCTTCCTACAGCCGGAATGGAGAGGTTGAAACTGCCCAGTGTTAATATGCCATTCTGTAATACTAAGCCTACCCCTGCATTGCTGTTAAGCGTTAAAGCTTGTGTAAGGCTTACACCTGCGGTGTTATTGATAGTAATTGTGGTACCTATACCACCCCATGTTGCGCTAAGGCCTGTACCTGTAACCTGGGCTGTAGTTCCATTATAAACCAGGTTAGCACTGCTGTTAAATGTTCGGGTAGTGGTCTGGATGTTTCCTGTAGCGCCCGTGGTAGCAATACCACCTGCATTACCAATGCCTAAAGTTGCGGTTGATCCGTTGGCAAGGGTAAAAGCGCCGGCGCCGCTTATAACATTATTACCGCAATACAAAGCGCCGTTAACCGTGAACGTGCGGCCCGTAGGAACTACGTAAGCGCTGTTTAATGTAAGGGAGGCCCCCAATGCTACAGTTGGTGTTACAAGTGTGTTAGTGAACGTACCGGTTTGCGAGTACGTTTTACCTACACCTGTAAAATTAAGCGCCTGCACACCGGTACCTGTTACTGTAATGGTACCTGCAGTTTGGTTAAAATTGCCACCCAGGTTTAGGGTTGTTACAGTAGCACTGCCGCTATTTATATTCAGCGTGCCGCCTTGCACTACCAGGTCGCCATTCATGTTTACAGTAGCAGTAGCAGAACCCAGTATTAGGCTGCCAGAGCCACTGCTAGCTAAAGTAAAGTCTCCTCCAAAGGTTGTAGTGGCGGCAATAGCCATCGATAATGCTGCCGTTTGACCGGTACAATTCCAGGTTAGTTTACCGAACGTTTGGCCACTAAAGCCTGTTGCCGTAGTTGTGGTAATGCCGGTAATATTTAATAAAGAACCGGCATTCCAGGTAGCGGTAGGAACAACTCCTCCGTTTAAGGCATGGTTAAATGTAGAACCCGCATTAAAAACTAAGGTGGCCGCGGTGCCGGTTACTGTGCCGCCGGTATTGTTGGTTATAGCGCCATTTACCTGTATCAGCGAGCTGGCTGTATTGAAAGCCAGTGTACCGTTGTTTACAATACCGCCGTTTACAAACATCTCGGTTGTTGCACTGTTGTTTAAAATAGTTAGCGTAACACCGGCGTTAACGGTTAAAGTGCCGTTTACTTTTACATCATCAACGCTTATGCTGGTGGTAACAGATACATTGTCGCCGTTTTTAATATATATACCATCGCTGTTTTGGTTGAAAGGGACAAAAGTGGCCGGCACAGGGGCAGGGCTTACAAAGTTGCTGTCACTCGATATTTCCCAGGTGCTGATATTACTCCATGAAGCGCTGCCCGTGCTTCTGAAATACACTTTATCCTGTTTACGCGCTGCAAAGCTTGTATTGCTATACGGGGGCAGGTTGTTACTACCTGTTATGGAGATTACCGGAGATACGAGGGTTGAGCTGTACGATGTAAACGTAGTTACAGCGGGTAGGTAACTATGCAACTTTAACTGATTTTCATCCCCTACAACATCTGCAGGGTTGTAAGTAAAGTCGGCACTTAAGGTATAGGTACCACCCGGAACGGAAATTGTACAAGGCCAATAACGGTTTAAATAGTCAGTTGTGTAGGAATATTCGTTAGGATGAATGGTGTTTATAGAGCGAAAGCCTATATCGCGCGCAGTGTTGTTTGCCGTAAAGTTGAAGTTTATAGGCGTATAATCCGATCCGTTGGCACTTGCTGCTCCATCGCCAATTGGGTACAAGAACGCAGCTGCAGTTGCAGGGAAGCTCTTTATTAGCTGGCCTGTACCATCAGCAACAATCATACGGGTGCTGTTGAATACTGAAGGGGTGGAGATTGTGCCAAGCGTAGGAATGGTTAAGTTGAATGCGCCTAAAGTGAACTGGCCGTTTTGCAAAATAATACTTGCATTAGTGGCAGCGCCAAGGCTAAGATTCTGACTTAAGCTAACCCCTGCAGTGTTGTTAATGGTAATTGTTGTATTAGTAGTACCCCATGTAGTTGCAAGGCCGTTACCGGTAACCTGTGCAACAGTGCCGTTATAGATAAGGCTGGCAAGTGTATTATACGTTCTGGTAGTGGTTTGGATGTTACCGGCTGCTGTAGGTGCGGTAGTTATACCGGCAGGGTCGCCTATGCCAAGTGTGGCAGTAACTGCGTTGGCAAGCACAAAACTACCTGCACCGGAAATTATGTTGGTGCCGCAGAATAAGGTACCGTTATTAGTAAAGGTTGTAGCAACTGTAAGGTTGTTAGCTAAGGTTACTATGGCATTAAGGTTAACCGTAATAGCAATACCTGTTGTAGTGAACGTGCCACCTGAAACAGTAAGGGTTTTGTTAGAGGCAGCGTTGTTAAAGTTTAAATTTTGATTGCTGGTAGCAGTGCCACGTTGTAAGGTGCCCCCGGTTACATTAAGGTTACCGGCAAGGTTGACAGTAGTTATAACCGCAGCGCCGTTATTGAAGTTGAGCGTGCCGCCCTGAACGTTAAGGTCTGCTGATAACGTAATTGTTGAGGCAGCAGTATTAAAACCAACGGCACCTGTGCCTGTGGAAACAACGGTAAAATCTCCCGCAAAGGTTGCAGAGGCTATGGCCATGCTTGAGGTTATTGTTTGGCCTGTGCAGTTCCAATTAAATTTGCCAAAGGTTTGGCCTGTAAAGCCGGTTATGTTAGTGGTAGTAAGCCCGGTAATATTAACTGTGCTGTTTGCATTCCATGTAGCAGTTGGCACAACCCCACCGTTGCGTTGGTGGTTATATATTGAACCTGAAGTAAATTGAAGTGTAGCTGCTGTGCTGGTAAATGTTACTGAAGTAGAGGGGTTATTGAATGTTCCATCCACTGTCATTACCGAAGCGGTGCCCAGGCTTAGCGTACCACCCGCGTTTAAGGTTCCATCAACTAACACTGTAGTGCCTGCCGCAGCAGCTGTACTAAATGTACCAGCATTAAGTGCAAGTGTGGCGCCGGTGGCAACATTAGCATTTGAACCCGCTGCCATGGTTAAGGTTACGTTAGTACCCACCGTCAGGCTTCCGCTCTGTACATCTAAATCATTGGCAGCGCTGTTGGCGCTAATGGTTACTGTTACTGCCGCCGCTCCTTGCAGGGTAACATCGGCGGAACCGTTAACGGTTAGCGAACCCAAAATGATAGAAGGGGTGGCTGTTACAACAATGTTACTTGTTGGGCTAAACACTACATCATCGTTCGGGCCGGGAACTACACCACCCACCCAGTTGGCCGGAGTGGTCCATGCACCGCCGTTGTTGGGGTCGGCCCAGGTCAGGGTAGCAGCGTTTGCCGAGGAGAAAAGCAAGGCAAGAATTACTGCAGAAATTAGTTTTACGGGGGTAATGCTTCTAAAGTGCATATATGAATTTTATAGATTCTGTTTGATACTTATTAAAACGATTAACAACCTAAAGACGGCAACCCCCCGAATAGACAAATAAGGAAGAATACTTACAGTGTAAGCTTGATTCTATGAATTGCAGATCATGAAAGCCATTAAACAGTGCGTGTCACAAAGGGCGGCGAATATGGTGCAAAAAACGCCCCAAATGAGATAAATTTCTATGTTTTTTTTACAAAGCCTGGTTTGTAAAGGGAGGGGGTGGGAATTCAGTATTCTGGCCTTGTTTTTTGCCTGCAGTAGTGTCCAGAAAGACCTTCAGGCCATCCTGAAAAATAGGCATTAAGAGGCTTTAAGGAAGCGGCTTTCCAATTTTACCTGGCGCCCGCCTTTCAGCTCTTTGCGCAGGATTTTAGAAATCTCTTTTGCGCGGTTAACTACCATAAAGTGTGTACCGCCTTCTACCCAGTAACAGTTGTCAATATAATGACGGGGGAAAATCCAATCGCTGGTGCCATGAATATGAACCAGGTTATCAGGAATTGTTTGATTTCTCCAATGGATTACCTGATCAACTGCCCATTTATTGAAATCAATATTGATATCCTGAATCATGTCCTCAATTAAGTCGTAGTCATGGCGGTTTAATTTCCCTAAAACCAATTGCATCCAGAAACGAAGATTAAGAAACAATTTGCCGGGAACAAGCCGATGGAATTTTACTGAATTCATGAACATTATTTTGAAGGGGCGTTCATGATAGGTTTTTATGCTGGAGATAATTATTGTTTTCCAGGGATTAACCAACTTAGCCAGTTCAACCGCTACTATGCCCCCGAAGGACATACCTATTAAAACAGGTTGCGTATCCTTTTTTATTTGAGGCAACAGTTTTTTTACATACTGTTGAATGGTTTCATCTTTTCTATGCTTAGGCCATTTGAGGTGAACTATCTCGTAACCGCTTAAATCCAGGTTCTGGAAAATTTTATCATTTGCACCTACACCGGGGATCAGATATATGGTTTTATCCATTACACGCATTTGATTTGTTATCGAAGTTTGAAATTAAATTCAACTCTGCAACAATTTTTTTCTGTTGATAGGTTAACTTAACTAAGATAGTTTAACCTAAAGCTTCAAAAAATGTTCCATGGTTGCTTTTTTCCACGGGGTTTGAAAGATTTGTATTGAAAAGGCATCTTTACTGCATTTAAACACTGTGCAATGGCAAAACCAACCCAAAACAAAAAGAAAACCGACCCCTTTGCTTTCGATCCGCCTTCGAAGGCGTTTGTGCGAAGTTTTATGGTGCCGTTTAAGTTTTACTTTGCCCCTCAATTTTACGGTTTAAAGGAACTGGATGTTACCCGCCCCGCCCTTTATGTTACCAACCACAATGTGTTGGGGGTGTTGGATGGTTACCCTTTTGGAACTGAGCTTTATTTGCGAAAAGGAATTATACTGCGCGCCCTTGCAGATTCTAACCACTTTAAGATACCGGTTTGGAAGGACTTTGTTAAAGAGCGATTGGGTATTGTAGAGGCCTCGCGCGCTAATTGCGATGCCTTAATGCAGGCCGGCGAAAGCATTGTGGTTTATCCGGGAGGCACCCGCGAGATATGCCGTAAGAAAGGAGAGCGCTATGTTTTAAAGTGGGCTGATAGAAAAGGTTTTGTGCGTATGGCTGCTAAACACGGTTACGACATTATACCGATTGCGGCAGTGGGGGCAGAGGAAGCCTTTACGATAGTTAAAGACGCTGAGGATTTTTTGAAAACCCCTGTGGGCAAGTTCCTGAAATTTATGGGTGTATCGCACACGGTTTTTAAAGACGGGGAACTGATACCTCCCATGGTTAAAGGGGTGGGAGATACTATAATACCAAGGCCGGTTAAGTTGTATTTCAAGTTCGGTAAGCGCATTTCAACCAAAGGCATGAAACGTAAATTGAGTAATGATGAAGCGCTGGACACCATTAAAGGAAAAGTAGAAGCATCGTTGCTGGAAATGATACATGAATTGCACGACGTGCGCAGGAAAGACCGGGACCGCAGTAAACTAAGGCGGTGGTTAAGCCTGGAAAAATAAGCCGTAGCTAAAGGATGGAAAAGTAGTGCTGCTTATATTGCCTATAAAGCTTTAGAGTCTGCAGCAGTATTCCACCATTCTTCGGCTTCCCAATAATTATCCCAACCCAGGTTACGGTACTTTTCGTTTATCTCAATTTCACGTTCGCCGTAACTAAAGTCTTCCAGAATTTCATTGCCGAACATGAAAAGGTCCGCAGCAAACAGTAATGGTTTTGTTTCGGCGCCTTTGTAAGATATCCAACTGCCATCAAACAGAAAACCGCCACGCAGTGTTTCGTTGTGGGTGTTATACCACAAGTTGTAACCTGTTAGCTGGTGGTTTTCATCGTAATTGGGAAAGAAATCCATAAAGAAATTTCCTGCAAAGGTGCCATTGCCGGGTTGATCGGGGTTTTCATCCAATTTAAAACGTCCTTTAGCGTGGTAGGTCCCAATAAGCGTATCTCCTTCAAATTTCTCTGTAGTATCTCCGGAATAGTATGTAAGGAAGTCCTGGTAATCGTAGGTTAAATCTTTAAAAGCATACAACGAATCAATTACGATAGAGCCTGTAAAATCGCTAATGTTCTTTTTGTATCGGCACTTACCTTTTAACTGAACTACGAAAGGGTTTGCAGTATCTGTAACTACATCGCTTATGTAAAATTCAATGCGGTATCTATCTGTTCCGTAAAAACCATTAAATATAGTTGCTGCATCAGGAGAGCCCGAAGCCAAAATATCCCGAAAGTTTACTTTTTGCAGAATCTGCCTGGCGCGTTCCTGCGATAGCTGGCCATATTCAATAAGCGCTGTTAAAGAATCAATTGCACTGCTATCAATACCGGCAATACGCATAGTATCGGCAGACTCCTTATGAGTTATTAATTGCGCTTTTGGTTTATCAGCATTTTGACGCATAAAATTGCAGGATGCCAAAACGATAAGCGTTGCAAAAAACAGGAATGCTTTTTTCATAAGTTCAATCTTTAGCGTATTTCTTAAACAGGTAGTTACCTAATCCTAATGTAATTAATATTTCTGCAATCATCCAGTTACCCACCCACGAAAGCCAGGTAATGGTAACGTACGTTTCTATTGGTTTGGTATGAAACAAATAATGCATAAGGTAACCTTCAGTACGCAGGCTCATGGCTGCAAGTGTAATGGCATAGCTGCGGATCATCCAGTTGATATGCTCGCGGTAGTTTTTTTGCTTGGCTTTTACGTAGGCCATAAAAGTGAGGAACCACCACAAAATACATTGCAAAACGAAGCCTGTTTTAGTCGGTAACCCCCCATTGGCAAACAAAGCTATTGCAAGGCCTGAGGCAGAAGCCAGTATAAGTATGGTAAACACATAAACAAGGCCCGACCACCTGTGAACAACCGGGTAAGAACGCAATAATGCCGGCAAAAATTGCGGTAGGCCGGCTATTAACACAATGGCGCTTGATGTAATGTGGATGTAAAAGCCCGTAAGGAACAAGGGGCTTTGCAGTGTTGTTTCGGTTTTAGTAGAAAGAAAGTTTACGGCATGTGCGAAACTAAAGTAGGGAATAACCTTGGTGCACATTAATACCGTAAAAAATATAAATGGAGCAAACAGCAGCAAATAAAAGATATAAGGCAACCTGGCATTTTTGCCGCTTTCCATAGCTACTTGGTTTTGGCGGCCGTTAGAGCTTCGCTGGTGGACTTAACTATAGGGTCGGAGGGGCTGAGCGTTGTAGCGCGCTGCAGGCTTTGCTCAGCAGCAGTGTAGTTTTTCAGGTAAACAAAGTTCATGGCGGTTTCCGCATGCGCTCTGCCATCCATTGGGTTTAACTCCAGGTACTTTTGGTAATAACCATTAGCTCTTTCGTAAGATTTTAGGTTATCGCGATAAAGATTGCCAAGGGTTAAATACAGTGTTTTGCCAAGGCGGCGGTCAGTCATTACTGCATTTTCAAGTGCATCAATTGCCTTGTCGTATTGCTTCAACTCAATGTATGCTTTACCTAAAGCCTGGTAGCAATCCCACAGTTTGGGATTAAGCATAATAGCCGCATCGTAATCCTTAGCGGCCTTGTCAAACTGCTTTTTAGCTGAATAAATTTCTGCACGTTTTTGATAAGGCTCTGCATAGCGTGCATCTGAGGCTATAGCTTTTGAAAAGTAATCAAGCGCTTTGGTTGTATCATTCTTGCCAAGCGAAGTAAGGCCCAGGTAGTACAGCGTTGGCGCATGATTGGCGTTAAGCGAAGCTGCCTTATTTAAATAGGTAAGCGCTTTATCAGCTGAGTTGTTGTCGAAATAGTTTTTACCCACGATGAAGTAGGTATTCAAATTATCCTTGCCAAGTGCGATGGCTTTGTCGAAGTTGTCGTTGGCTTTTACAGCATCGTTAGTTTTAATGTAAGCCAGCCCAATATTGGTATAGGCACGGGCTGAAGGTTTAAGCGCTAAAGATTTGTTATAATACTCTATGGCTTTTGTGTAATCGCCCATGTTGTAATAGGAAACCCCTACATTATTGAGTGCCTCGGGGTCTTTGGGTAAAAAGCTTAAATACTTGGTGTAGTTGTCAATTGCCTGCTGCGATTTTTTCTGAAGGTTATACAAATAGCCACTTTGATAGTAAGCATAGTAAGCATAAGGCTCCAGCGCAATGGATTCCTGAAGTTTCTTTAAAGCATTGGAAACGTTGCCGGGATTTTTTTCGTCCTCTTTGTTGAGTGTAAGTTGCACGGCTTCCAAAAACAACTTGCGCGCCTTAAAATTAGCGGTTAGGTAGTGCTCGGGCCCTAACAGTTCCATTGCCTTATTCATTTCTTTAACGGCAAGGGCCACTTTTGATGAGGAGGCATAAGTTACATCGCCGGATAAAAGCGGATTGATGATTTCAGCAGACCGATTTAAAAGAGCAGAAACCAGGTCGCGGGTAAGCAAATCTTTAGCCGCATCGTTTTTAGTTTTAGCAGTTAGCTGGCTATAAAACCAAACGGCATTGTTTTTATCCGGTTCTACTAAACGGCTTTCATTCATTGCTGTTTTAAAGTTGTTGTAAACTGCGACATCTAAATCAGCCAGTATGTCTATACCTCTGCCACCTGCCATTGCAAACAGCGGGTAATTGTTACTCTTACTTTCCTTTAAGCTTGCCAACAAAGACGGGCTTACCGTAGCAACAGTGTTATCAAGATTCCCCACTACAAAAGGCGTTTGCTTGTTAGGCGCTGCCTGTTGACGTACATAGCGCTGAAGATAGGCCTGTAATTCAAACAAGGTTACTTTACCATCCTTTTCGCCTTCCTCATCAGCTAAGCCCGTAAGCCCTTCTACAAGGTGGTAAGAGAAAAGACCACGGCCATTGCCCCATTGCGCTCCTTCCATAGAAAACTCGTTGGCCTGGCAGGAGAACACTTTGTTTTCGTTTCCCCATTCCTGTTTTAACGCTAAAAGATTCTTGCTACCGCCTTCACTGCCGCCGCTAAAGGAACCGGAATGACAGGCATCAGTGATGAGAAAAACCTGGGCTTGGGACTTAGTGATTTGACTGATAATATTCTTAAGGTCGGTTTCATGCAAAAAACCGTTGGGGTTCATGTAGTAGCTTTCTTTAGGGCTATCGTATAAAAGCAGAATGCCACCATTGGAGATTTCCGTTTCTATATCGCCGTGCCCTGCAAAGTAGATGTAAACCTTATCTCCGCGGCCGGCACTTTTCTTTATACTCATTAACTGTGTTATAAGGTTAACACGGTTGGCATCTGCATTGGTGAGCAGTTTTATATTGTTGGTGTCAGCACCGCTAACTGCCTTTAAATAGCCCGCAAACGTTTTGGCGTCAATGTCGGCATATTTAAGTTTGGGTAGCTCTTTATAGTCTGATATGCCTACAACAAGCGCATAAACTTTACCTGTAGCGGATACCGTGGCCTCGTTGCTTACGCCTGCACCCCTTACCTGTGCTTTAAGTAAAACAGGACAAATTGTAAGTAATGCAATGGCAAGGCGCAAAAAGCGGGTTTTCATAGCTATGAAAATAAGAAAGGAAGTTAATGTACACTAAACCGCCGGGCCATGCCTGCATTGTTAGTGAATTTTACCTGCACAGAGAAGGGCCTGCAAGGCAATTGGGTAGGAAACCAATTACGGTGTTGCGTAACTACAATCAGCAGGCCGTTATCATCGCCCATTGGGCAAAATTCAGCCGTAGGTTGTTGGCGATGAAAAACTGATAGGCCGAAGTCGTTCTGCAGCAATTGTTGTGTTACAGGCACGGGGTCGGTTACAATGCCAATTTCGCTGATGTTTAAAATACAGGTAGGGTCAAACGCGCTTTTAGCGGAGGGCGTTAAATCATATCTGGCAATAAACTCCAAAATATTGCCTGCCGTGTCCATAAAATAGAGGGAGTTGGCATTCCAGTTTGGGAAATGGATGACAGTATTATCCTCAAAGGTAAGCAGTTTAAAGCGTTGTTGCGCCCATAAATGCGCCTGCAGAAATAGCCCCGGCACTATATTAAACGCAAAGTGATAATACGCTGCCGTTTGACTTTGCTGAAAAGTAAGCACAGAAGTGCCGGCTTGAAAAGAAACCTCATCTTTTGATGCCTTAAGTAAGGCAAGCCCTAATTCCGCGGTGTAGAAATCCTTTACTTCCGCTAGCTTATCAGTTAACAGTATTACTTCGTTTATTTCCATTAGGTAGCTAAGGGAACGCCTTTAAACAGGGCCAGGCTAAATGGGTGAACTTTAGCTGTCATAACCCCCTGCGCAACGCACGGGTCAGCATTCATAATAGCGGTAGCTTCTTCTAAGTCTGCCGCCTCAAAAATGGAAATCCCGCGGTTGTCCTCATTACTTATGTCAACATTGGTGCGGCCTACAAGGGTTATCTGTCCTTTTTGATGAAGGCCAACCAGGTAGTTCCAATGCTGCCCTAAAATGGCATTTGTTTCATCGGTCCAGTTTTCCGACTGACGGAAATGGGGCTTTAACTGCAGTATATAAATGAATTGAGGCATTTTGTTTTTTTGCTAAGATAAAAGATTGCCTTATGAGAAGTAGATGCCTAACAATTTTTGCTTTGCCGGGAAAAGGCATATTTGCAATATAATTGAGCCCAACAAAGTGAGTATGCCATCCTTTAGAACCGTTGTTAAGGCAAACCATCCGGTTTTTGCTATAAGCTTTGAGGATAAGCTGTTGAGTATCGGTTCATGTTTTTCAGAGAATATTGGCAGGAAGTTTAGTGAATATAAGTTTGATATTGTCATCAATCCGTTTGGGCAACAGTATAACCCACTTTCAATTTCTAAAGGATTATTGCGGCTGCTAAACCCCGTTGATTTTGAGGCGAAGGATTTGGTATTGCATGAGGGACTTTACCACAGCATGGAGCACCATGGAAGTTTTTCGCGTGCAACGGAAGGGGAGACTATTGCGTTAATAAATACCGAACTGCATCGTGCATCATCTCGGTTAAAGCAGGCCGGTGTTCTGTTTTTAACCTTCGGCAGTGCTCATGTTTTCAGATATAAAGAAACCGGCGAAGTTGTTTCTAACTGCCATAAAATACCGGGTAACAGGTTTGAGCAGCAGTTGCTGAGCATGCCAGATATTGTTGCCTGTTTGCAGCAGGCCTTGCAGCAGCTTTGGGCTAAGGCCCCCTCCTTAAAAGTAGTGCTTACCGTTAGTCCTGTTCGGTATTTTGCTTTTGGGCATTACGAAAATTCGGTAAGTAAGTCGCATTTGTTCGCGGCAATTCATCAGTTGCAGCAACAGTTTCCCCGGTTGTACTACTTTCCTGCATACGAGATGGTGATTGATGATTTACGCGATTATCGCTTTTATAAGGAAGATATGTTGCACCCCAGTAGCCAGGCCATTGAGTACGTTTGGAAAAATCTTACAGATGTAATGCTATCGGCAAAGGCACAACAACTAATAAAAGAAGTAACAGCCATAGCGCATGCCGTAAAACACCGGCCGAGGAATCCCACCGGCGAAGCACACCAGAAATTTTTGCAGCAAACCTTGAGTAAAATAGCTGATTTAAAAGCTGAATATGGTTTGGCGTTTGACGAGGAAGAAACAATAATCCGTTCTTTTCTTAACGGATAAGAATGAGATTTTTGGTTAGCAGGTTTGCCTTGCCGGGAGAAAGAGGGCTGCCGTACTTAACGGTAACTACATAAGCGCCTTCGTTTTGTAAATGACCTTTATAATAACCGTCCCATGGCTGGTTAGAGGTGGCGTGGAAAACGGCTTCGCCCCATCGGTTGTAAATGGTTATCTCAAAAATTTCAGCAAATTTTAACGGGAATACCACAAATAAATCATTGTTACCATCGCCATTCGGACTGAACGCATCAGGCACCCGAATGTCGGGTATAATCAAATCGATATAAGCACAGGCAGAAGAGGAGCAATTGGAGGCATCGGTAACAGTAACGCAATAGGTGGTGGCGGCGTCAGGGGCAGCAACGGGATTATAAATATCCGGATTGCTTAATCCTGAAGAAGGACTCCAGTGATAAGAATAGGTGGTATCGGACAAGGCTGTTAACTGAACCGTTTGGCCGAGCAAAATTGCTGAATCGGGATTAGCAATAATGGTAAGCGGTGTATTAGGCACAGTTACATAAACAGCTTTTGCCACCACACAACCGCTGGCATCCGTAGCGCTTACAAAATAGCCCTGCGTGTAGTAGGCTGTAGGATTAATTGAAGTGGTAGTATCTCCTGTGCTCCACAAATAAGTAAGTGGTGTACCAGAGTTATTGACAACATTAAACGAAACGGGATTGCCCGCGCAAACGGTGGTATCGCAGCATACATTTAAATCGGGCGGGTTGTTTTGAACGGTAACTACTATAGTAAATGGTAGTTGGCAATGCCCTGCATCGCTTATGGTAACTACATATAAGGTGCTGGCAGAAACTGGTTCAATAAAAGATGGCACCGTTTGGCCGTTACTCCAGGCGTAGGTTATGGGCTGCATGCCTGTGGCAGTAGCTGCAAAGGAAACCGGGGCACCGGAGCATACTGTAGTATCGCAACAAACGCTGGCTACCAGTTTTATATAAGGGGTATCAGCAACGGGAATCACAAGGCCCGTAACAATTCCGCCTGTATCGCCTGGTGTGGCAAGGTTGGTAGTTCCTGTGGGGCACTGCGGAGAGCCAATACCAAACACATTGCGGCCATTGATGCCCCCTGTATCGCGGTAAGTTATATTAGGAGGTAAGGAGACACCTTTTAACCAAAGTACACCGCCCCCACCGCCGGCACCAGGACCAAAGCAATAGTTAGGAATACCGGCATTATCCAGCACGCCACCATCTCCGCCGTTAGCGTCAATAAACAAGTTACCGGCAAACGTATTTACGGAGAGCATTACCGTACCGCCCCCGCCTCCGCCCCCGGCGCCGTCACTTTGTGCCAGGGTGCCTACATCATCACCATCCGCCAAAATGCGCTTGTTATTGCCTACCAAAACATCTGCCATCAGCAGAAAAATACCGCCACCGTTGGCGCCGCTGGTGCCTTCGTTATTGTTTTCGTCCCCGGCGCCACCACCTCCACCCATAAAGGTTTTATTGTATGCATTGTTGTAGTCAAGAGGGCCTCCGCCAAGGCCCGGTGCTGGTCCGGGACATGAGAATTGGGAAACGTTAGAGCGAATGCCACCCTGGCCCCCGGCCCCGAAGTTACTGCCACCACCACCGCCGGTGTTGTGGTCATTACCGCCACCGCCACCATTGCCGGCTTTACCTCGGCCAAAGAAGTAAGGTGTAATACCTATGCCTTCACCTTTTGGTGCGCCGCATACCACGGACGAACAGAAAAAATCGGTAGCTCCTCCATTGCCACCATTATAGCAGGCCTGTCCGGCATTATCGTTAACGCGCGCAGCCCCTAAAAAACCCTTGCCTTTTACATCTACATTGGCATTTAGAATAAGGGAATCGCATTGCAACACTAAAACACCGCCCGCAGTACCATCCCAGTTTTTAGCGCGAAGGGTAGAGTCAACAACTGCAGTGGCATACTCAGGTATAGAAACCAATTGCACCTGCGATGCAGGGTCGTAAAGCCGTTCTACCAGGAACTCGAAAACAATATCGTTGCCGGTTATGGACTTTACTTTTTCTACTTCGTAATTTCCGCAATTGAGGTAGGAGAGTATATCGCCAAAGCCCGTATTGTTTGCCAGGTTTATGCTGGCGCCTTTCATTTGTATAAGCAATACCTTTTGCCCCACTGCAAAACCGGTAGTTGAAGAAACGGTTACCTTATTCTCACAATAATCTATTGCGCTTACAGCGGCATAAGCATTAATTACACCCCCTATGTGCGAGGTTTGAGCTTTAAGCCCGCATAAATTGGGCAATACCAGAAGTAGAATTAAGATGAACCGGTGTAACTTCATGTCAGGGTTAAGACGACAATTTGCTCTTTAAAGTTGATTAAATATTAACTGTAGCAAAGGTAGGAGAATGTTAATACTTAAGAACAGCGGAAAACGTTATGTAGAAAAGTGAGAATTTTGCATCACTTTTACGTAGATTACTTATGATGAAATTGAAAAGAGCATCCTTACTATCGGTGGTTATATGTTGCCTCGGTTTTGCCGCGCGTGCATCGGAGATATTGATACCGATGGACTTAGCACAGGCTAACCACTTAAAAAGCTACGGTGTGGCTTTTTGGTTGTTAAAGCAGGGTGTGGCGGTAGATTGGCTGCTGAACTACCGCGGGGGAAGTTTTGCTGTGCCTTACAACGATAAGATTGAGAGTGAGTGTAAGATAAGAGGCGTGAGCTACGAAGTGTTGGCCGACGGTCAATATACCGCTGTGCTTACTGAAATTGCCGACCCCGAGCAGAACATGGATGTAATGAAAATGGAGAAGGCCCCGAGAGTGGCTGTTTATTCGCCCAAAACAAAGCAGCCCTGGGATGATGCCGTTACCATGGTTTTAACCTATGCCGAGATACCTTACGACATTGTGTATGACGATGAAATACTGGACGGCAAGCTGATGCAATATGATTGGCTGCACCTGCACCACGAGGATTTTACGGGCCAGTATGGAAAATTTTACCAGAGTTATGGCAGCGCCCAATGGTATGTAGAAGACCAGGCAGATAATGAAGCCCGCGCTAACCGCCGCGGATTTAAAAAGGTTAGTGAAATGAAGCTGGCCGTTGCAAAAACCATCCGCGATTTTGTTTTTGGCGGAGGTTTTATGTTTGCGATGTGCAGCGCCACCGATTCCTATGATATTGCACTTGCCGCCCAGAATACGGACATATGCGATGTTATGTATGACCACGACCCGCAGGACCCTAATGCCCAAAGCAAGCTGGATTATGCAGAGTGTTTTGCCTTTGAGAAATTTCATCTGCGCACTAACCCGTATGAATACGAATACAGCGACATTGATGCCAACTTCGGCAGAACAGTGCAAAAGGACCTTGATTATTTTACCCTGTTTGATTTTAGCGCAAAGTGGGACCCTGTGCCAACCATGCTTTGCCAAAACCATACTAAAACCGTAAAGGGGTTTTTAGGGCAAACCACTGCTTTTAAAAAGGAATTTGTAAAGAGCAGCGTATTGGTAATGGGGCAAAATAAATCAGCTAACGAGGCGCGCTATATACACGGCGAATACGGTAAAGGTATGTGGACCTGGTATGGCGGCCACGACCCCGAAGATTACCAGCACCTGGTTGGCGACCCTCCAACAAATCTTGATTTGCACCCAAACTCACCGGGGTATAGGCTTATATTAAACAATGTGCTTTTTCCGGCTGCTAAAAAGAAGAAACAAAAAACCTAATGAATTAAAGCATAGGTTTACCCGCATACTTGTCCGGGTCGTTTAAGTAATACAAAATGTCTTCAATCTTTTGATCCGAAAGGGATTGAAAAGTATTCATGGCAGCAATGCGTGAATTAGCCATGTTTACAGCATAGCTGTAGCCCGCATTTACAGGGTCGTTCCAGTTTTTTATCCAGCTATAAAGCCATTGTTTACCGGTTTTGCCCTGATAAGGGCCGGCATCCTGCCAACGTTTTTCAACGCCTATTAAGGCAGGGCCTGTGCCATCAGCTTTGGGGTTATGGCAGGCGGCGCATTCTGATTTAAAATAAGATTTGCCATCGTACCATTTCTGTTCTTCAGGGCTGCGGGCGGGGCCGGAGGAGTTTTCTTTTTTGTTTTGAGCAGTTGGAGCGGTTGGCCACTTAAAGTTTACGTTTAAGGCCAGTACTATTGCCACTGCAATCAGAAGCAACACCAATCCGAATTCTACCAAAGGGCTCACCTGTTTTTTCACAAGGCAATATTAGGCAGGTATTACCACATTTTAGGCAACAGGGTCTAATTCATTTTCCGATTTGGCTATTACTACAGTCGCCAAACAGTTGCCTATAACATTTACACCTGTGCGCGCCATATCCATAAGGGCATCGGCAGCAAACACAATAAACACAGGCCATTCAGGCAAATGGAAGGAAGCTACCGTTGCGTAAAGAATAACAAAGGATGCCTTGGCAACGCCTGCAACCCCTTTGCTGGAAAGCATGAGCGTTAGCAAAATGGTTAATTGGGTTGAAAACGGTAATTGTATACCACCTGCCTGCGCCACAAAAATAGTGGCCAGCGAAAGGTAAAGCGTTGTGCCATCCAGGTTAAAGGAGTAGCCCATTGGCAATACAAAGGAGTATACCTTTTTGTGTACCCCAAACTGCTGCATGGCTTTCATTGCCTTAGGCAGGGCGGCATCTGAACTTGCCGTTGCAAAAGCAACACCTACAGGCTCGTGTATAGCATTCCAGAATTTAACTACCGGGATTTTAAAATACCACATTATAGGTAAAAGCACGCAGCATACAAACACCACTAATGCCCCCAAAAGGGTAAGCATCAAAAGCCCCAGATTTTTAAACACACCAAGCCCCATTGTACTAACCGTATAGGCTATGGCACCCCCTATTGCCAATGGAGATAACAGCATTATAAGGTTGGTGAACTTAAACATCACCTCATTTAGCGTTTCGCAGAAGTGCACCATTTTATGCTTATGGTGTTCCTCTATCATGGAAAGTGCCACACCAAACAGTATGCTGAACATTACTATTTGCAGCACATTACCTTCAGCAATAGCCTTTGCAATGTTTTCAGGAAAAATATCCCGTATGTCAAAATGCTTTTCGGTTGCTTTTTTAAGCGTTTCAGGCATTTGAACGGAATCGGGTTTCTTGATTCCTTCACCGGCCTTGGTTAGGTTAATAGCCCCAAGCCCGATGAAAAGAGCTATGGTTGTTACTATTTCGAAATACAGTATGGCCTTAATACCCATACGCCCTATTTGCCTTATATTGGAGTGGCCGGCAATACCAACTACTAAGGTGCCGAACAGTAATGGCGCTATGATGCATTTAATGAGCCGTAGAAAAATGTCGCTTAATACTTTTAATTCCACCCCAACGCCCGGCCAATCAAGCCCTATCTCTATGCCAATCAACATACTGGTAATTATAGAGGTGGTAAGATTTTTACGCAGCCAGGCATAGTAAACCAAAACGGCTAAACCAATTGCCCTGCCCAACGAAAGCATGTTGGCAGGAACAGATACCCAGCCTTCGACCGTAGCAAAGGATAAAAGATACATGCCGGCAATAACAACAATGGCGGTAATTAATACGGGGCGTTGACTCATGCCGGCAAGATGAAGAAAAATGCGGATTTACAGAACATACGGCAGGGTTTACCAGCAGTAGAAAATTGGCGGAAGCCCATCCCCAAAGATAATATGCTTTGTTGCAATTACTTAGCTATCAAATGTTTAAAACAGTAAAGAAAGAACCTGAAGAGACCTTAACAATCTTGAGGCTGCCAAAAAAATTCAGTACCTGTTTTTAAATGAAGCCGCCGATTTTTTATGCAAGTTTGCCGGTATGAAAAAGATACTGGTTGCAAACCGTGGTGAAATAGCCCTTAGGGTAATGAAGAGCGCTAAAGAGATGGGCATTAAAACTGTGGCTGTTTTTTCGGAGGCTGACAGAAACTCGCCCCATGTGCGCTATGCAGACGAGGCAGTGTGTATTGGTGCAGCAGCCTCAAAAGAAAGCTACCTGCGTGGCGAAAAAATTGTGGAAGTAGCCAGGCAATTGGGTGTGGATGGCATACACCCCGGCTATGGATTTTTAAGTGAGAATGCAGGCTTTGCGAGATTGGTTGAGGAGAACGGTATTACGTTTATAGGCCCAACACCTGAAGCAATAGAAATTATGGGCAGTAAGCTAGCGGCTAAGGATGCCGCCAAAAAGTTTGATATACCGATGGTGCCCGGCAGTGAGGGGGCAATAACTGATATTGAAGAGGCCAAAGCACTGGCCACAAAAATCGGGTTTCCTATATTAATTAAGGCCAGTGCCGGTGGCGGCGGTAAGGGTATGCGTGTTGTAAACGCAGCTGAGGAATTGGAAGAGCAAATGCAGCGCGCACAAAGTGAAGCACAAAGCGCCTTTGGCGATGGAAGTGTGTTTATTGAGAAGTATGTGGGCAGCCCGAAGCACATTGAGGTGCAGGTGCTAGGCGATAATTACGGCAATATTGTTTACTTGTTTGAACGGGAGTGTAGCGTGCAACGCCGCCACCAAAAGGTGGTGGAGGAAGCGCCAAGCAGTTGCTTAACCCCGGAGAAAAGAAAGGCCATAGGTGAAGCTGCGGTGTTGGTGGCAAAATCATGCGCCTACATAGGCGCCGGAACTGTGGAGTTTTTGGTAGACGAGGATTTGAATTTTTATTTCCTTGAGATGAACACGCGCCTGCAGGTAGAGCACCCCGTTACGGAAATGATAACGGGAGTGGACCTGGTAAAGGAGCAGATTAAAATAGCCCGAGGAGAGAAGTTGAGCTTTACACAGGATGAATTGCAGATACGTGGCCATGCAGTGGAGTTACGTGTATATGCCGAAGACCCCATGAATAATTTTTTGCCTGACATTGGCAGGCTGCTTCAATACAAAAAGCCTGAAGGGCCCGGCGTGCGGGTTGATGACGGCTACGAGGAGGGAATGGATATTCCAATTTATTATGACCCTATGTTGGCCAAGCTTATTGCTTATGGTAAGGATAGGGAAGAAGCTATTGAACGCTTGATACGCGCCATTGATGATTATAAAATTACCGGCGTAAAAAACACGCTTGCCTTTGGTAAATTTGTGCTTAGGCACCCCGACTTTACTTCAGGCAAATTCGATACAAATTTCGTTGGCAAAAACTATAAGCCCGAATACCTGAAAGCGGAGAATGAGGATGAAATGGAAATAGCTGCTTTGTTGGCCGGCTTTGCTTTCGAAAAAAAGCCAACAGCCGGACCATCCGGCGCAGGGGTTAAAACAAACACTATTTCAAACAGTAAAAGTAACTGGGTAAAAAACAGAAGCAGTTATAGAGACTAATTTTAAAAGCGGTAAAATAAAAAAGGGCCAACTGTTGAGTTAGCCCTTTTTATTTATTCAGTTCGCCGTTTACTGCTTAACTATATTAAAGTTTACATTAAAGATAGTGCCGTTCTGGTCGGTATTAACGGTGCCTGTTCCACCACGGGTTCCGTTCTCCATAATTTCACTATCGGCAAAAACCTTATTCAGGCTCTTTAACGCCCCGCGCGAGCCAACGCCTTCGGGTTTGTTCTCCGTGGTAAGTACATCTTCAAGGTCTAACATGTCTTTTGAAAGGAATACTTTAAACACTTCTTCGCCGTAAGGGGGGCCAATTGTAATTTTGTAACTGCGTAAAACCAATGAATCGTACTTGGCTACCATGCAATCCTCAGGCCTTATGCTTTGCCCTTTGTTAGGTAGTATAGGATTGATTTTTCCATCAGGTTGTATGTCCACAACGTTGATGTAAAATTTCTTGTTGCCGGTGTTTATTACCTGCAGATATACTACATCGTCCTTCTTTAACTCCAGGCGTCCGTTTTTGGTGCGCTGGTTAATTTTGTCATAATCAATTTGCCCATCTGTTTTTAAAAACACAAGGTTTACCTGTGCGCTCAGATCGGTTTCCGAAAAATCGAGCGTTTGCAGATAGCGGTAACGGGCAAAGCGTTTCAGCAGGCTTTTCAGGTTTTCAATTTCGCCCGCCCCGTCAATACTTATTTTATCCGCAAATACACTACCGGTATTAGGGTATTTAAGCGCCCAGGTTTTGGTGCTGCCCAGGGTATCCAGGTAAACGTCGCATGCAGCCGAGAATTCGAGCAGTTTAAAATCTTTTAAAGCTTCCTGCACCCGCTTTAAGGAGCCATTTATGTTGCGTACATCAATTTTTAGTTTCTCCTGGTAAGCTAACTCGGTTAAAAATACCCATGGGTATTTATTTACAAGCGTATCGGGTTTATTTAATTTAACGTTGGCAATAAAATTATCTACCGAAATAACAGTGCCCTTGTTTAGGGCCGTTACGCCAGTGGGGTCAGTAGTAGAGGCCGGATAAAGGCTAACTATAGAACCTTTGGTAAGGCCGGAAACAGTTCCTGCGTTTACCACAAACTCATCATCCGAAATCCACTTTTTGATTGTGTAGTAAGGCTTTTGACTTACAAAGTTGCCTCCAAAAAGTTGCCTGTCCACACCATCACCTTCCATTACCGGTTTTTGACGCGGAGCTTTGTCGCGCATTATATTTTCGATATTGGCAAACAGCCCGCGGTAGGTGGTTTTATCCTTAAGCATGGCTACTGACTTGCTGAAGGCATAAGACAGAGAGCCAACACCGTTGCCATTATCATCGTAGCATTCATAGTTAAATTCCTTTGCCTGCGCACCGGAAATAACCACGTATGTGGCAGCGTCCTTGCTTAGCTGTGCGCCGTTGTTATCTTTAAACACGCCGTTGTTATCAGGGGCCGAAACCTTGGCTACATCAAATTTGTTGCTGACCATTGGCTCCATCGCTCCGCGTGGTTTTAATACAGCATCTTTAGGGCCGCGCGTTCCTGTGCCGGAGTGGCAGGCATCAAGCAATACCAGCAAATCGCCCTTAGCTGTTAGTTTGTTACGCAGCAAGGTTACCTTTTGGCCAAACTCATCATCGCGGAAATAACCGGGAGCGTATTCCTTAAAGCGGTTTTTATCAGGCGAGTAAACTGCACCATAAGGTACAATACATTCATCCAGGTAATCAACCTCATCATCATTATCATCTTCTATCTGCTCTCCATGGCTGCTAAAGTGCACCACAACTATGTCGCCGGGCTGCACCTTACTTATCAGCTTATCAAAGGCGGCCTTAATACCATCTTTTGTTGCTGCGCCATCCTGCAGCAGCGTAATATTATTGGTTTGAAATCCCTGGTTCTCCAGGGCAGTTTTAACCAGAGGCACATCATTGGCAGAAGAAATTTTACCCCAACCGTTTCTTCCGGGCTCCGGGTAGTCGCCAATGGCAACAATCAAAGCATATTTTTCGGCCTGAAGGGCATAGGAACATAGAATAAACAGAAGGAGAGGTATTTTCTTCATGATGCTGCTTTTGGAATGAAAGATAAAGGTGAGCGAAAATTCCATAAATCAGTAGTGTTGAGGCGCCCAATTTTATGTTTTTCTTACTAATCAGAGTAATCGGTGGAGGTGCTGTAAATAAAGAAGTATGGGCCGGGTATAAAATAAAAACGCCCCACTAACAGCAGGGCGTTTTTGTAAGCTTCCTGAATCTACTAATAGAAAGAGAAGTCGTACCAGCTTTGGCAGTCGCCTGTTCCGCTCCATTCCATAGTTCTGCCGGCCGAAATACCGTAGATAGATGTCCAACCGTTTCCGGTAACTACTGTAGCATCGCCGTAGGCGCCAATGGTAGTTTCGTAGTAGCCATCAATGTAAACATCAATGGTGTAGCCGGTATAGTTGTGCAGGTACATATAGCAATTGTAATAACCGCTGCCACGTGATGTTCCTTTTTTAGAAACCTCATCGGTGGTAGGCTTATCGCTTTTAATGTTCGGGTTGCTGCCACGGCTTGCAACCTTTGTAGATTTCATTTCAACTTTTTTTCTCAAGCCATCCTGTGCGTTGGCGTTGAAAACGATGGTTGTCAGTATCAGTGACATCACCGTTAATAATGCTGCTTTTTTCATTTTTTAGTAATTAAAATTTGGTTAACAATAAGTCTAAAATACAATGATGTTTGTAAATACCACAAACACAGGGGCTTTTTTTGTTGACAGCCGTTCCCCATATTGCCCCTTGATATGGAATTACAACGGAATTTCATCTCAACGAAAGAATTTTTTATTTCGTATTGAATCAACTAACTCACAAACCGGTTTATGAAAAAGTCAACGATAGTATGGATGTGCCTTTTTATTTTTTCCATAACAAATGCACAACAAACCACCGAAGCAATGTTGGATAACGCCCTGTCAGCAGTAATTTCAGTTGGGGTGTTTAAAGCGGAAGCAACCAAGCAGCCTTTGGGTTACCGCGGTAAAAACGATGTGGCTTACGAAAAAAAGCTGGACCTGAGCGATGCTTTGTGTAAAGGTTCGGGTTATGTTATTGAAGTTAATGGCAAAAAGTACGTTTGCACTAATGCGCACGTAATAGAAAATGCCACCAACGAAAGCGGCGCCATATATGTTTACAGTATTACCGGTAAAAAGTATGAAGCTAAGCTTAAGGGCGGTGACTCATTTTACGACTATGCCCTTTTAGAGTTTGTTACCCCTCCGGGCGCTGAAATTACGACTATTAAATATGCAATGGACCCGCCTTCAATAGGCCAACGGGTATATGCTATCGGCAATCCGCTGGCTGAATATCCATACACCGTATCGGATGGTATTGTGAGCGCTAAAAACCGCGTGCGTGAGGGCTTAACCGGCAAATACGGTTATGTGCAACATACGGCAACTATAATATGGGGTAATAGCGGTGGGCCGCTCGTAAATGAGAAAGGGGAAGTTGTAGGTATGAACAGCTATATAGCATTTGGCCCTGAAGATAAAGGCAGCTTATGGCAGCCTCAAATCAACTTTGCGTTGGAGGCCAAAGTATGCCGCAGGCTTACTGATGATTTTTTGACCAACAATGGTAAAACGCGCAGGGCTTATTTAGGGCTTGAGGTTTCGCAAAATTACGACGTTGTTACAGATTACTATACCCAAAAGGCTGCGCTTAGTAAACGCGATAAATCGCCCGTGATAAGTAATGTATTTACCAACTCGCCGGCATCAGCACTTGCCGATAAAATTGGCGCTACAATTTTTAAGGTTAACGGCGTGGAAGTGCGTAATGTGGAAGAAGTTTTGGGCGAATTTGAAAACATTAAGCCCAATACGACAGTAACCCTGGTTTTAATTAAAAACGGGGTTAATGAAACTGCTACCATTAAGGCTACTGAATTACAGGCCAGTATGATGGGTGACCTGGCAAAAGCGATGATACAAAGTGACCCCAGTTACCAGTTAACAGCCAGTGACGGGGGCGTGTATATCTCCTTTAAGAAAACCATGCCTTCGTACAGCTATAATAACCGCGATGACCGCCGCAACTACCGCCAGGAGGCCCTGCGCCCCGATAATGGAAGAAATGATACCAAAACGGAATACAAGGTAATTGGTGTAGGAGAGATAAACCAGCAGAGCGAAGAAGTTTGGCGGGTTGGCACTACTGCTGACCTTGGCACCGGCATACGTTTTTACGGTATGGCAGGTTTTTACGACCTTGTTTATACTGATAAATACGACACACAATCACAGCCGCAATCCACAAGGGTTTATCTTTCCGGCGATCAAAACGTAATTAAAAGTACTTTGTGGTATTGAACCTAAGAACTGATGCACAAAAGGCACTTCCTTAATAAGGATATCATATTTTCTACCCTGTTTGTTTTTCTGTGCGTTTGGGCATTGAAGTATTCCGTAGTTAACCTTCATGCGCTGGACCCCATAGAAAAGGCGTTATCGGATTTTGATTACGGCGACCTGGTGTACAAGCATCGAAAGGAATATTCCCGCCCTGATGCAAACAGCAAAGTGGTAATTGTAGAGATAGGTAGAAACCGCGCTGAAATTGCCCGTGAAATTGAAGTGATAAATGCACACCACCCTGCCGTGCTTGCCATTGATGCCTGGTTTGAGAAACCGGGGCAGGCTGAAACGGATTCAATTTTAATTAATGGCCTGCAGCAGAATAAAAACCTGGTGTTGGGAACTTTTCTTTTTGAAAAAAAGGAAGGGGAGGAGTTGGGTATGCAGCAATCCTTTAACTCGGTAAGTGGCTTAGGCCAAAATGCTTACCTGAATTTTGTGGGAGAATACGAAAAAACCATCCGGTATTTCAGACCGCACGAAGTAATTGGGGACAAAGAAGTAAATTCTTTTGCCGCAGAAATAGTACGGCAATACAACCCGGCCCGTTTTGAAAAGCTTAAGGAGCGGGACAATAAACTGGAGTTTATTAACTACACCAAAACCAGCGCACAGTTTATACCCACCATTGCTATTGATGAAGTGCAGCCCAATAACACAGCGCTGGACGTGTTGGAAGGTAAGATTGTAATACTTGGCAAAACAAATGATAACGACCTGGAGGATTTGCATTTCACTCCTTTTAATGAACAACTTGCCGGGCGCAGTAAGCCGGATATGAGCGGCGTGTTTATACATGCCAACACGGTTGAAATGATACTGGCAGCGAACTATGTAAACCATGTGCCGGATTGGATAGTTTTTCTTTTTGCTGTTTTGCTTACCTATATCACTATTGTGTTTCACATATTTTATTTTGTGGAGAAGCACATTTGGTATCATCTTTTTGCCAAGTTGATGCAGTTGGTGTTTTTGGTGGTACTGGTTTTTGTAAAACTGGAATTGCTGGATGGGCCTCAACTGGTTTTTGATGAAAATATTATAGCAGTGCCGGTTATACTTTCGGTGGATTTACTATATTTCTACGATGCGATTGTAAAATGGCTGAATAAAAAGTTCGGTTATAAATCATATTTTTTAGAACGCGCTAAACACTGATGAGAAGTTTTCTTTCGGCCTTTTTTGTACTGGCCGTTATTTTTTGCGGGGCACAAAGCCGGTATACGCTCGTTTATTTTAAAGGGGTGGTGCAAACATCTGCTGATAAAAAATTGTGGCTGCAACAAAATCGAATTGGCAGCACCCTTTCCGCCAACGAAACGGTAAAGCTGGAAGACAAAAGCGAAGCAGTTTATAGCGGTAGCAAAGGTGAGGTAGTTTACCTTAAAAAGCCGGGCAATTATGCTGTTGCTGATTTTGAAAGTTTGAAGAGTGCACAAAATGAGCAGAGTTTTGCGGCCTATTATTTAAAGTACGTTGCAGGCCAGGTAACCCACCATCACAGCGATGTGGAAGAAGATTATAAAAGTAATCTTAAGAATCTTGGTGGGGTATCAAGAGGCCATGGCGAAAGCTGTTACCTGCAGCCGCATTACGATGAGTTAGTGATTGACAGTGCAGTAACTTTTACGTGGAAAAATTTTTCGGCGGTTAAGGACTATACCTTTATTGTGTTTGCCGATTCATTATTGGAAAAGCAAATGGTTGTGCGCGAAATACGTGACACTACAACCACTGTGGTAGTCAAGCAGTTTTCGGCCGGGCAGGTTTATTACTGGAAGGCAGAGTCACGGACGCGGAACAGTTGCCTAACGGGAAGTTTCAGACTGGCCGGCGGAGGTGAAAAGAAGAGTATAGCCTTTCAGCATAAAGAGTTACTGCAATCGCTATCGTTTTCAAAAGGCATGAACAAGGTGATTGAAGCCGGCTTTTATTCCGATAAGGGTATTTATGCACGCGCTGAGAGATGCTTTAATGAAGCCCTTAAACTTGAACCACAAAATGAGGCTGTAAAACAGGCTTACGCGGCCTTTCTTTCAGAAAACCGGTAACCTGGTATTCATAAAAATAAAGAAGGCCCTCGTTTAGTAGGGCCTTCTTTGTTTTAAGTCAGTTTATTACTAATCTATTTTATTAAGCTGCGAGGTAGCTACTACTTTGCCGCTTTGGTTAATGGCTTTAAGTATGTATGCCCCGGGGCTAAGTGTAGCAATTGATATTTCAATTTCGGTTGAAGATGCCGATACAACATCTGATTTGGCAAGGCGGCCCTGAAGGTCGTAAACTTCAAATGACAGATTGCCGGCAGTTTCAATACCCTTTACGGTAAAGCTGTTTTTAACAGGGTTAGGATATACGTGCAGGCTGGTAGTGCCAACTTCATTAATGCCGGTGTTGCAATTATTGGTAATAGTTGCCTTATAGTTTACCACTACGGCGGTATTAGCGCTATCGCCATCAATAAAGAAAACCACGTTACAGTCAGCTGTGCCATCTATGCAGTGTGCAGTAAACTGGAACTTGGTATCCATTGAATCGTGCGCAGGGATATAAGCCGAGGTATAAGGACCTGAATTTATCAGTAAATCGTAACAGTTAACATTGTCGCAAAGCTTAGCTTCCCAGCTTTGGCTGGGCAGGTTAACATTAACCATCTTCCAGTTTATAGCCTGCTGAAAGTTGGCATTGTTAATAACGTGGATGTGCACCTCGGCGGGGGTGTATTCGTCGGTTATCGTAGCCGATACCGAGGCTGAGTCGTTAGGGGAAACCACTACTACCTGAGCCTGAGCAATTTGTGCAATAAAACCAAGGAATAATACAACTGGTAAAGCTATAATGCGCATAGTTTTGTTTTGGTCAATAATAGACGAAGATAGGATAGTGGGGGGGTATTAACAAGTTCTTTTTTTCAGTATCACTTGCTTGTGAATTTCCCAAATTACCTTTTATCTTCACTTCTTGATTTTCAAACCCAATTTAAAAGACATGAAAAAATTTACACTTGCTATTGCAGTGTTAGCGGCTTTGGCACTTGATGCGCAAACCACTATCTACACGCAAAACTTCGGCACAGCGGGGCTTCCTGCAGGTTGGCAAAACGTTGACCAATCGGGCGTAGGCGGCGGAACATGGCAGCGCAAAACCAGTGCGCACGGCTTTGCTTCAGCTACAGCTGCCAATGGTTTTTACATTTTTGATTCAGATGCTCTTGGTAATGATAACAAGGCAGAAAACGCTGATTTGATTACCGGCGCAATTGATTGCTCGGCAAACTCACACGTAGCGCTGCAATTTCAACAATTGTTTGTACAGTATGCTTCAAGTTCAGGAACTGTATCAGTTAGTACTAACGGTACCAGCTGGACGCAGGTTTACCAGGTAACCGGTGGCACTGATAACCCTGAAGTTGTAACTGTTGACTTAACTGCATACGCAGCTAACCAGGCTACAGTTTACCTTAAGTTTAACTACCAGGGTAACTATGACTATTGGTGGGCTGTTGATGATATTAAAGTTTATGAACCTGCTGCTTTAGACATTGCAGTTGACAAACTGAACCTGCCAAAGTATGTTGGCCTTAGCGACCAGTTTATCAGTGGTGTTGTAAGCAACCAGGGTTCAACTGCTATTACTTCTTTCGATCTTACTTATACAGTAAACGGTGGTGGTACAGTTTCTCAAAGCTTTAATGGTGTAAACATTCAGCCTTTTGGCACATATCCTTTCCAGTTTACCCAGGCGGTTGCAATGCCAACTGCGCAGTTGTATGCTCTTAACGTAAGCGCTTCAGGCCCTAACGGTGGCACTGATGGTAACACTGCCGATAATGCAAAGGCGGGCGATATAATCGCCCTGAGCGCAATACCGGATAAAAACGTAATGATTGAAGAGTTTACTACCGTACCGTGCGGCTACTGCCCCGGTGGTGCAACCCGTATTCAGGAGATTGAAACTTCGGAAGGTTCAAAGGCTATTCCGGTTGCTTTACATGCCGGTTTCGGAACAGACGTAATGACTATCACTGAGCACAGCACATTGGCTGCTGCCTTTACTTCTGCTGCGCCTACCGCTTGTATCGACCGCGTTTACTACGAAGGCGAAGACGACCTGGCTATTGGCGTACAAGGCATGGGCACAACTGCTAACTCATGGAAAGATGCAACCATCGCAAGAGAAGATGATATCGTTCCAGTTACTGTTTCATGCACCAACACCTACAACAGCACCAGCCGCGAATTAAGCGTAACCGTTACTGCTAAGTTTTATGCTGCTCTTAACGGCACTTTCCGTATTAACTGTTATATAGTTGAAGATAGCGTAACCGGTGGTTCTTCTTACGACCAGCACAGCTATTACTACAGCTCACCAACTACGCTTAACCCCTGGTTAGGTGTTGGTTCTACCAATCTTGGCAGTGGTACCTGGGGCATAGGCGGTTATGTTCATAACCACCTGGTGCGTAACTTTATGGGTGGCGCATGGGGCTCAACCGGCGTTATACCTACCACTACTACTGATGGTGCAGAATACAGCAAAACTTACACTTATACTTTACCTGCAGGTTGGAACGACAGCCACGTTCATTTAGTTGCTTTTGTGCACGAGTATAACTCAAACGCAAAATCAGGGAAGAATGAAATAATGAACTCTATCGAGGTTCCATTAAACGGCACTGTTTCTCAAAATGCAACGCCTTCAATTTACGGTGGTAACGGTATTGCCGAAGTTTCAAACGTAGGTAACATCAGCCTGTATCCTAACCCTGCTTCAAACGTTGTTAATGTTGACTACACTGTAGGCAACGATTCTAAGCTTAGCTTTGAAGTATTCAACGTTTTAGGCCAGAACGTACACAGCATTGCTCCTGCTAACTTTGGCAGAGGCAATTTCAGAACCACTATTAATACTTCATCTTTTGAAGACGGAGTTTACTTCGTATCAGTAAAAGATGGCAACAAAGTGGTTAACACTTTACGCTTTGTTGTGAGCAAATAATCGGGTTTCGTAAAAATCAAAAAGGCCCTCCGGTTTTCGGGGGGCTTTTTATTTTGGTAAAACCTGAGTGTAGTTGTTAAAGTATACCGCTATCTGCAAAGCTGTAATAGGCCTTATCTCCAATTATAAGGTGGTCAAGCAACATCACATCAATAAGCGCGGCAGCATCTTTTAGTTTCCGGGTTAGTTTAATATCTGCTTCACTGGCTTTTAAATTGCCCGAAGGGTGGTTATGAACGGCTATAATGGAGGAGGCGAGGCATTCCAACGCATGTTTCAGTATTATCTTAACATCCGCCACAGTGCCTGCTACACCACCTGCACTGATGTGCTTGTGGCCGATAACACGGTTAGCTTTATTAAGATAGATAACGTAAAACTCCTCGTGCGGCAGGTCGGCAATTTCCGGGTAGATGTAGTCAAAAGAATCTTTGCTACTGCGTATCTGAGGTTTCTCACGTATGTCGCTTGCCTGGCGACGTTTGCCTAACTCCAGCGCGGCAACAATGGTTATTGATTTGGTATCGCCAAGGCCCTTTTGCATTTTTTTCAGCTCATTTACGCTTAGTTTGCCCAGTTCATTAAGGTTGTTGTTTACCGTGGCTAACAAGCGCTTTGAAATGTCGAGCGCAGAATGCCCTTTGGTACCCGTGCGTAACAGGATGGCCAGCAATTCAGCATCGCTTAAGGATGATTTACCTTTAAGTTGCAGTTTTTCGCGCGGCCTGTCTTCTTCAGCCCAGCTTTTTATAGACAGGAAAGATTTTTCTTCCATAGGTTATAATTAGGATGCAGGCACTAAGGTTGTAAAGAATAAAGATAAATGCAAACCACTATTGGGGGAAGTGATTGGCAATAATCTCTGCCACCTTTTGCGCACCGCGTTCATTAAAGTGGCAGTCGTCGTAAAAAATTTCAGGGCTTGGTTGTAGCTCCGCATCAAGATCGATTACTCTGATACCTGCTCTTTGAGCTACCTCTTTCAGTTTCGTATTATACATCTCTAAGCCCGAACGTAATGCCCGGGGTGTGTAATAAGCAGCATTTACATTGTTCTGAAAATCATTTTTACCGCCCATCCATAACAAGCGTTGTGCTGTACTATCCATTGCCGGTTGATACATGGCGGATTGAGTTATAAAGATGAGCTTAATGTTTTGCCGCACTGAAACGGCTATCATGCTATCCAGGTTGCGCTCAAACTCACTCAGGGCGTTTTGCATGGGTGGGAGGGAATCGATAAGAGGCGCATGTAAACGTTGTTTTTGCAGTGCTTTTATATATAGACCGTTATCATCCTGCAACTGCCATTTTACGCCTTTCTTTTGCTGTAACGCATTTGTGAACAGCTTAACCAAAGCAAAACTGCGCCAGCCGTGAGCACTTTCATTATTTAGAAAAATGATTTGCCGCATAGAGTCTTCCACCGCTTTAGTAAATCGGAAGTTGTTTTCAAACAAGGTATCGCGGTTAAGCCTGCGGTATAAATCGTTAAGCCCCACCATAACAATTACGCCGTCCAGGTTTTGCAATTGGCCGGCAAAATATTTAAGGTGCAGGTAGTTCTCTCTGCTCGTTGTGCCGCTTTTGCCAATGCTGGCAATGGTTATTGCCTTGCCCTGTTGTTTCAAAATTTGTTGCAGCAAGAACCACCATGTTTTAGTGTCATCCAGGTAAAGGCACTCAGTAGTGCTGCCTCCAATGCACAGGTAGTTTTTGGTGTCGTTGCCGAATAAGTCGCCACGCATGCCGTAGCGGTTAATGGTAAATTGTTGTGGGCCTTTAATGCCCTTAATAATGCCGGAATCAGGAGTAAAGATGTGGCTGAGGTTTGGTTGCCAAACGTAGTATTGCTGGTTTTTCGTTGCCGTTAATCTAAGTCCTAACTCCGCTACTAAAAGCGAAAGCAGGACTGCCGTAATAGCCAATCCTGCTTTTATCAGTGGAGAGTTTTTGTTCACTTGTTTTATAAGTTGCCGCGAAGTTCCTGTTCGCGCTCAATAGCTTCAAATAAGGCCTTGAAGTTTCCTTTCCCGAAGCTTTTAGCGCCACAGCGTTGAATGATTTCGAAAAACACCGTAGGACGATCCTGAACAGGTTTGGTAAACAGTTGAAGAAGGTAGCCCTCATCGTCGCGGTCAACCAATATGTTTAAGCGCTTTACCGCTTCTACATCTTCGTTAATCTTGCCTACACGTTGCCAAACTTCTTCGTAATAATTATCGGGTACGTAAAGAAATTCGATACCCCTTGCACGTAACTCTGTTACGGTTGAAATAATATCATCCGTAGCTATGGCAATGTGCTGGCAGCCTGCGCCTTTATAAAATTCGATGTATTCTTCAATTTGCGATTTCTTTTTGCCTTCTGCCGGTTCGTTAATCGGGAATTTTACATAGCCCGTACCATTGCTAACTACTTTACTCATTAGCGCTGAGTATTCGGTAGATATATCCTTATCATCAAAAGTAAGCAATAGCTTAAAGCCCATTACATCCTCGTAAAACTTTACCCATTCATTCATTTTACCCAGCTCAACATTACCTACGCAGTGGTCAACATGCTTAAGGCCTACTGCTTTAACAGGAACGTTGGATTTGCGCGGCTGAAAGCCGGGCAGAAAGGCGCCCTTGTAATTTTTGCGCTCCACAAATTTGTGTATGGTATCGCCATAGGTTTGTATGGCAGAGATAACGACCTCTCCGTTGTCATCCTTAAAGGTAGTAGGCTGCATAACAGCCTTTGCGCCACGCTTAGTGGTTTCCTCAAAGCTTTTAGTGGCATCATCCACCCATAACGCTAAAACTTTAACGCCGTCGCCATGCTTAAGCTGGTGTTGCGAAACTTCATGGTCCGCGCTCATAGCGGTAGTAAGCACCAGGCGTATTTTGCCTTGTTGTAATACATAGCTGGCTTTATCGCGCACACCTGTTTCAGGGCCGGCATAAGCAATTAACTCATATCCCCAGGCGCTTTGATAGTAATAGGCGCTTTGTTTGGCGTTGCCGCAATAAAACTCAATATGATCGGTGCCGTTTAAAGGAAGAAAATCTTCCGTGCTTTGGTTTTTAGGTTGTTTTAATGTTGTCGTCTCCATTATATGATGTGTTAAGCTGTTGATACAATAAAAGATGGGGGTTAGAATCGTAAATTCTTATTCTATCCAGGATTTATGATAATTCGGATCTTCAATTGTTGCGGCATGGTCAGTTAGCCAAAGAGGTTTAAAGGTATCCACCATTACGGCCAACTCCTTAGTTTCTGTTTTGCCAATACTTTTTTCTACAGCACCGGGGTGCGGGCCATGCGGAATGCCGATAGGATGCAGGGTTATCATTCCTCGTTCAACATGTTTGCGGCTCATAAAATCTCCGTCAACATAGTATAACACCTCGTCGCTATCTACATTGCTGTGGTTATAAGGGGCAGGTATAGATAATGGGTGATAGTCATACATGCGGGGTACAAAGGAGCAGATTACAAAATTATGCGCTTCAAATGTTTGATGGATGGGTGGCGGCATATGAAGGCGGCCGGTTATTGGCTCATAATCGTGTATTGAGAAGATATAGGGGTATAGGTAGCCATCCCAGCCAATTGCATCGAAGGGGTGCGAGGCGTAGTGATAAGGATAAAGCATGCCCTGCTTTTTGATATACACCAGAAAGTCGCCCTTTTCATCATGCGTTTGCAGGTTTTCAGGGGTTCGGATATCGCGCTCGCAAAAGGGAGCATGTTCTAAAAGCTGGCCCACCTCGTTGCGGTAACGCTTGGGGTAAACTATAGGGCTGAAGGATTCTACTATAAAGAGGCGGTTGTTATCTCCGTCAAAAAAAATCTGGTAGATGGTGCCGCGCGGTATAACTATATAATCACCATAGCCGAATTTTAATTCGCCATAAATGGTTTTCAGAGTGCCTGTGCCTTCGTGCACAAAAATCACCTCATCGGCATCGCTGTTTTTATAAAAATATTTAGTGGTTGATTCTCTAGGTGCTGAAAGTACAATGTGCACATCGTTATTTACTAAAACCGGTTTGCGCGATTTCAGAAAGTCATTTTCGGCGGCAATTTTGAATCCAAGGTAACTGCGGTGCTGCATATTTTTTTGAGCTACTACAGTAGGGTTAACATCAATGGCTTCGTCAATAGATTTTACCAATGTTGGCGGATGCACGTGGTAGATTAAGGAATACAGGCTTGAGAAGCCTTCGGTAGAAACCAACTGCTCGCTGTATAAACCTCCATCGGGCTTTTTAAATTGTGTATGCCTTTTACGGGGCACATTTCCTCTGGTTTGGTAATGAGGCATAGAATAAGTTTAGTTTCAGATTTTTTAAGTAGAACAATCCTGTGTCCGTAACTCAAATTTACCGCAATTAAGGGGCATGGGCAAATAGAATTTAAGCTAAGCTGTTAAGTGTTTATAAAGCGCAAAGCTTAAGTTTTTACCTTCGCGAAAAGTAAAGCAATGAAGTTTGCATTAATAGGCTATGGAAAGATGGGTAAAACCATTGAGCAGGTTATTCTTGAGCAGAATAAGGGTGATGAGGTTGTTTTGAAAATAACAGAAGATAATCTGCAGGATTTAACTGTTGAGAACCTTAAAAAGGCGGATGTAGCTATTGAGTTTACGCAACCAAAATCGGCCGTGGCCAATATCAACTTTTGTTTTGAAGCCGGTGTGCCTGTAGTGGTGGGTACTACCGCCTGGCTGCAGCAATTACCACAGGTGCGCAAGGCTTGCCAGGAAAAAGGGGGAGGACTCTTTTTCTCGCCTAACTTTAGCATAGGGGTGAATATTTTTTGGGAGGTAAACCGCCGCCTGGCTCAGTTGATGAACAACCAGCCCCAGTATGAGGTTAGCATGGAGGAGATACACCATACCGAAAAGCTGGACGCACCCAGCGGTACAGCGGTTAAAACAGCAGAAGTGGTAATTACGGAGCTGAAGCGGAAAATGGAATGGGTTACCGAGGGTGTTGGCGTTTCTGAAAAATCGGAGATAAAGAACCCCAAGGGCCAGTTGAACGCCGGCGACTTGTTAATCGTTGCTAAAAGAGAGCCTGACGTGCCCGGCACGCACACCGTTACCTATACCAGCAGCGTTGATGTGCTCGAAATTAAGCATGAGGCTAAAAATCGCAGGGGTTTCGCCGAAGGCGCTGTGTTGGCCGCCCGCTGGATGGTCGGTAAGAAGGGGGTTTATGAAATGAAAGACCTTTTGGCGCTGTAGTTCTGTTCTTTAAAATGAGGGTTGAAATCCTATTTTCGTTTATAATTAATACGTACAATCACCTAACTACCATATGATTTTTCTTTTTATCGTTCTGTTGTACATGATAGGTATCCGCGTGGGTACTTACGGCATATTCAAAAAACTTGGTGTTGAGCCCTGGAAGGCCTTTGTGCCGGTGCTTTGTTCCATGGAGTGGCAGAAGATTATTGATAAACCACGCTGGTGGACCTGGATGCTATTTATACCCGGCGTTAACCTGTTTTATGTAGCCAGCCAGCTTTCTGAAATGAGTACGGCTTTCCGCCGCTACGGATTTTGGGAACACTTTGCTTCAGTAATGTTTGCGGTGGTGTACCTGCCTTACCTGGGCTTTTCGAAGGATGAGAAGTTTGTAGGGCCGGGTGGAATAAGGCCGGGCGAGAAGCCTATACAACGCAGCACTGTGCGCGAATGGGCAGATGCCATTGTATTTGCAGTAGTTGCTGCTACACTGATACGTATTTTTGTGGCAGAGGCCTACATGATACCTACCCCTAGTATGGAGAAGACCTTACTGGTTGGAGATTTCCTCTTTGTATCTAAGTTCCATTATGGTGCGCGGGTGCCTAATACGCCGTTGGCAATGCCTTTTGTGCATCACACCATTCCTATTATAAATACCAAGTCGTACGTAGAGTGGATTAAACTGCCCTATAAAACCTTACCGGGTTTTCAATCGGTTAAGCGCAACGATATGGTGGTGTTTAATTTCCCGGCCGGTGATACAGTAGTGCTGGAGAATCAAGGCCCATCGTATTACGATTTGGTAAGAAATGATGCTTATCAATATCAAATTGACTATAGCAGCGCAAGACAACGTATGTGGGAGAATCCCGCGTACCATGTAGCTGCAAGGCCGGTGGATAAGCGTGAGAATTACATTAAACGCTGTGTGGCAGTTGCAGGAGATAAACTTGAAATAAAGGACGGGGTGCTTTATATAAATGATGCACCTGCTTACCGGCCGGAGAACTTATATACACCGTACTTACTGGTTTTAAAAGAGGGCGCTACAATTACCGAGGCCCAGTTTGAAGAAATAGGTATGGAAAACATGACGCCTTATATTGACCCTGCCATAGCACCGCTGCCTGCTGACCATTATGTAGTGCGCCTTACAAAGGAAGGCTTTGAAAAGGTTAAGGCTATGGGTGTTACCAGCACCTTACAGCCCTGGTTTTACGAGAAAGGAAAAGCACAGGACAGGGCCGGGAATATTTTTCCGAATGACTTGAAGCACTACCAGTGGAACGTTGACAACTTTGGCCCTATATATATTCCTAAAGCCGGTTGGACAGTGCCTTTAAATGACTCCATTTATTCGCAGTACGACCGTGCTATACGCGTATATGAGGGTAACGATGTGCAGCGAAGCAACGGTAAATTTTATGTAAATGGTAAAGAAGCTACCTCGTACACCTTTACCATGAACTATTACTGGATGATGGGCGATAACCGCCATAATTCTCAGGATAGCCGCTATTGGGGCTTTGTTCCGGAAGACCATATTGTCGGTAAGGCCTGGTTTATCTGGATGAGCTGGAATTCGGGTGGAAGCGGTATTAAGAAAATACGCTGGAGCAGGTTATTCTCTCCAATACACAGCCGCTGGGCACCTGATGATGAAAAATATACAAAGTAGTTCTACAGTTATTGAAACAAAAAGCGCGCTCAACGAGCGCGCTTTTTGTTGGTATATAGTTTGAGTTTATCTTATTGTGCCTGCTTGAATGTGGCAACGTATTCAACCACTGCATCTACCTGCTCATTAGTCAGGTCCTTATGCGGCGGCATAAAGTTTTTGCCCTCGCGGATAAGTTTCTTTTGTTCATCAGGCGTTTTAACGGTGAGGGATAAATCTTTTGCGCCCATTGAATTTAGCTTACCATCAGCACCGTGGCAGTTTTCACAACTGTGGTGGTAAACCTCTTTGCCAATTGCAATTTTATCGCCACTAACGGAGGAGGTATCAACCGCACCACCTGCTTTTTTAGCCCGGTTCATTTCTGCTAAGCCATAGGCGGTAACAATAAGCACTACAGATGCCAGCGCCAAAAATCCCTTCTTCTTTTTAAAGCCTATAACAGCTAACGGAATAGCTGCTAAAACGCAAAGTATCTTTACAATCATTAAAACACCTAACGCCTTAGACATAACCAGCATAGCAATGCCCGTTGCCAAAAAGCCGAAGCTTATTACCATTTCAGGTATTTTGGTGGCCTTGGTGTATTTCTCCAGCAACTCATCTTTTTTTAGCTGTAAAAACAACAGCTTTAAAACGTAGTGGATTAAGAAGAGTAGAACAAAAAGTTTGTGGGCGTGTAGTAGACCTGTTGCCATGCTTTGTAGTTTGATGCTTGTTTAATTAGCGCACCAAAGTAAGAGATAATCTTTTAAATAGGGTACGGGGCCTGCTTACAGGTATTCAATGTGTATTTCCAGGCGGGCAAACTTGCGCACCATAGCGCTTACGCCGCAATACTTTTCCTGCGATAACTCAACGGCCCTTTCCACTTTATCTTTTTCGGCACTGTCGTTCAGCCGGATAATGTAGGTGAGATGGACAGTATGATAAACTTTGGGGTAATCTTCGCTTAACTCGCCCCTGGTTTTAATACTGAATTCAGTAAACGATACACGCATTTTATTCAGTATTTCAACTACGTCAATTGCAGTGCAGCCTGCAAGGGAGGAAAGTATAAGCGCTTTGGGTTTAAAGCCTTCACTTAGTTCTTCATTGCTGTTGCCATCAATTGGCAGGGTTTTGCCGTTTTGTTTTATGTTGAATCTTTCTGCCGATAACCAATGCAGCTCTATTTCGTGACCAGCCATTTCTATTGCTTAAGGTATTCTTTCATTAAACTCCAATAATAATCGTTCCAACCATTTGCCAGGGCTGCTGCTTTGTGCGCAGGTATGCCCGTTTGCGTAAAAATCAATTTGGTTCCGATAGGCGCCTTTTTGAATTCGAAAGTGCAGATGCTGTAATGGTCATCCGGCCATCCTTCTTCAGCAAAATGCCAGGCCTGCACAATTCTTTTGCCTTCCTCCAACTCTATATTATAACCATGGCAGTAGCCGTCCCATACTTCAAACTTGCCATTGGGCTTGTTGCTCATTTTTACTTTGCTACCTGTAAAGGCTGCATGCTTTTTAGCATTCATAAGCATTTCATACACCTGTATAGGCGTGGCCTTAAAGCTTACTGTTTTTTTGATGCTTTTCGTTTTCATGTAAGGGGCGTTTAGTATAGCACTATAACTTCTTTACATCCATATAGGTCCAATCCTCATTAATCTTAAAGTCACTTTCCTTTTGAAGGGTAACATTGGTTTTAAGCCAATTGTTGCTGACACCTATGGGCGAATAGGAGGGCTTGCCGCTAGTGGAGATGTAAACAGGCAGGTTGAAATTGCTTACATCAGTAACCCAACGGGTGCTTAACTCATACTCTTTGCCTTTTATTTTTTTAAGGCGGTATTCCAACTTAGGAATATCGGCATGCTTAAGGTACTGCTCAAAAACGGGCGCAAGGTTTTTGCCGGCTTTAAAACTGAAATATTCTACTACTTCCTTATACCCGATGTTCTTCATTTTAAAAACTGTGTCGCTCATCCCTTTAATAGTAGCCCACCATTTGTCATCGTCGTTGTAAACGTAGCGCAGTGTATTTAAAAACAACATGCCCTTATTATACATATCACCGTCGCCCTCCTCGTTTACGCCGTAAATACCTACCATAGCCCCCTTATTGGTTACTGTTGGCTTTTTAGCGTTTATGTAGCGCATGGCCGTTTCGTAGCCATACATACACTCTACGTAAATGCTTTCGGTATAGGTGCAAAAGCCCTCGTGTATCCACATATCGGCTATGTCGGTACAGCTTACACTGTTGCCCCACCATTCGTGCCCCGTTTCATGAATGATGATATAGTCGAAATCCAAACCTATTCGTGAAAAATCAATTCCGGCATAACCTGTTTTGTACTGGTTGCCATAAGCAATAGCGCCCTGGTGCTCCATACCTAAATAAGGGGTTTCAACCAGTGCGTAACCATCGTTCCAAAACGGGTACTTGCCCAGGTATTTTTCATAGCAACGCAGCATAGGTTGCACTTGCTCAAACTGTTTTTTGGCTTTGTCAAGATTATAAGAAAGTACGTAATAGTCGAGGTCCAGCGTTGTTTTATCGGCAGCAGTGTAGGTGTCGTGCCAATGCACATAGTCGCCTATATTAAGCGTTACGTTATAGTTATTAATAGGATAGCTAACATGCCACTTAAAGGTAGTGGTGCCATCGTTGTTATCTGTTTCGCCTTCTTCTTTACCATTGGCTACGCACTTCATGCCGGTAGGCACAGTGCATATAATACGCATGCTGTCCGGCTCATCCCCCAAATAATCTTTATTGGGCCACCAAAGGCTGGCGCCCATTCCTTCGCAGCTAACGCCAATCCATAAGTTGCCGTTTTTATCGTGGCTCCAGGTAAAGCCCCCATCCCAGGGCGGGCGTTTGGCCACGGTTGGCTTGCCGCCGTAGTTGACGGTAATTTCGGCTTCGGTGCCTTCTTCGGCTGTTTCGGGCATTTCTACAAACACGGCATTAAACTCCCTACGGTAGCGCAGTTCTTTGCCTTCTGAAGTTATATTTATAATAGGCAGATTTTCATAAAGATCCACCTGCATGGTTCTGAAGTTTTTAAGCACGCGAAAGTAGATTTTGCTGCTTCCGGATATAGCACGGTTTAGTGTGTCAACTTTTAGCTTGAGCTCGTAATATACCACATCGTAACAACTACGCTCGGGGCTAAGTGAACCCCGGAGGGAGTCGGCCCGGGTATAGGTTTTTTTCTGCTCCACCAGCGATTGCGCCTTAATGCCTGCAACGCTTAGTATAGCTAATATTAACAGCAAATGCCTCATTGTCTTTATTTCGGTTAGGATTTAGCAACTAAATTCAAATATTTTGCTGACTTGTTCGTGATAAAATGAAGCCCGGAGGCCCTATTTTGATTTATTTAGGAAGCAGCAGCCGGCTTGTTTTATGCAATGAGAAAACTATTACTACTTATACAGGCGCTTATGGTTATTGTTATATTTTTTATCGTTTACGCTTTAATTGAATATTACGGATGGCAGGCTATTAAGTCGGCTTTCAGAAATACGAATCCACGTACGGTAAACTGGCTTTACTGGGGCTTTTCCGCCGGCCTGCTTTTACTTTTTATTCTTTACAGGCCTTTCCTGTTTAAAATAATGCCGCGTTCGATTACGGCTTACTTCTCCACTGTTTTTGTGGTGGTAGTTTTTTCCAAGCTTATTATTTCCTTGTTTTTATTACCGGAGGATATCACACGCATCTTTCGGTTCGGGATAAATAAACTAAGCAGCGCGCCGGCGGTTGCAGAGGCAGGCAACGGTATAACCCGCAGCCAGTTTTTAAGCCGTATGGCCTTAACAGTGGCTGCCATACCGGCTGCCACCTTATTATACGGCGTTTTTGTAAATGCCTATAATTACCGCTTTCATCGGGTAAAGGTAACGCTGCCTAACCTGCCCGATGCATTTGATGGTTTCCGCATTATTCAGTTATCAGATATACACAGTGGCAGTTTTACACGCAGCGAACCTATTGTGGAGGTTATACGCCAGATAAACGAAAAAAATGCCGACCTGATATTGTTTACCGGTGATTTGGTAAACAACGTGGCAGATGAGATGGATGGTTTTATTGATGTGTTTAAAGAATTACGAGCTAAACACGGCGTGCTCTCGGTAACAGGCAATCACGATTATGGCGATTATATTGCCTGGGAAACGGCAGCGGCAAAGCAGGCCAACTTCGAAAAGTTTAAAGGCGTGCACGCACAAATGGGATGGGATTTAATGCTTAACGAAAACCGCATTTTAGAGAGGGATGGCCAGAAGATTGCGATTATAGGCATTGAGAACGCCGGCAGCGGTAAACACGGCGAGGGTAAGAACGGAAGGTTTAAAGATTACAGCGATATGCCTGCAGCCCTGCAAGGAACGGAAGATGTACCGGTTAAAATTTTAATGAGTCACGACCCATCGCACTGGGACCGCGAGGTGCGGCCTAAATATGGCGATATTGACCTTATGCTTAGCGGCCATACCCACGGCGCCCAATTTGGTATAGAAAGCAAATGGCTGAAGTGGAGCCCTTCGGAATATTTATACAAGCAATGGGCCGGCCTTTACCGGGAAGGGAAACAGTTTTTGTATGTTAACCGTGGTTTTGGCTTTCTGTTTTACCCCGGCAGGGTGGGTATTTTGCCCGAGGTAACCGAAATTACCCTTTCGAAAACGTAACCTCCTTATTGCGGGGCTTTAACTCCGACACAATCACTTATCTTACCTCAATATATTTCCGAAATTGACAGTAGAAAGTCACTTTTGGGAGCAGTAAATGACAAGCCGAACACGGCAGATATTAACCCATGTGTTGGGGGGGCTTGCCTTCCTTTCTGTACCTGTACTCTTTTCACCCGATTTTGATACGGCCCTGGATATGCTGCATGTACGCGGCTTTCAGCAGGATTTTTTGCGCTACCTGATATTGCTAGTTTTCTTTTATTTAAACTTCTATTTTCTTGTACCTAAGCTGCTTATTACCAGGCGCTATGTGCTGTTTGTTGTTATAGAACTAGCATGCTTTGCGGCAATAGTTTTGCTGGTGGAAAATGCGGTGCCTTCGCCTGATTTTTCTGACCGGCCGATGCCTGCACCTCTGCATCATCATGGAACTTTCGATTTTTTTCGGCTGAACCATCACCTGTTTCAGTTTTTAGTGGTGGTAATGTTTTCGATAATGCTGAAGATGACAAGCCGCCTGCGCAAAGTGGAACGCGAAAGGGTAAATGCTGAGTTAAGCTACCTAAAGGCCCAGATAAACCCGCACTTTTTATTTAATACACTTAACAGCATCTACTCGCTGGCAATTGACCAAAGCGAGAAAACGGCTCCTACTATTGTTAAGCTATCGGGTATGATGCGCTACGTTATGGCTGAGGCCGGTAAAGATTTTGTGCCCCTTGAAAAAGAGATTAGTTACCTGAGCGATTATATTGAGTTGCAGCGCATGCGGGCGGGCGAGGCGGTTAGTGTTTCCTACAATGTATCGGGCGAGGCTGTGGGTAAAAAAATTGCTCCCCTGGTGCTTATTGCGTTTATTGAGAATGCTTTTAAGTATGGGGTAAATGCCGAGGAAGATTCTGTAATAAAAGTGCAGATAGATATACATAGCAACCAGATACACCTGGTGGTTTTTAATAATAAAGTAAAAGTACGAAGGCCTATTGATGGAGGGGGGCTTGGGGTTGAAAATACACGTGCCAGGCTTGAGTTAATTTACCCCGGAAGGCACGTGCTGACCATTAGTGATAATCCGCACGATTTCTTAGTTTCACTAATCATTAAATTATAATGATTAAAGCGATTGCGGTGGACGATGAGCCACCTGCCCTAAAGGTTATAGAGAATTTTTGTGCTAAGGTAGATTCTATTGATTTGGTGAAAACCTTTAATAAACCTACCGAGGCTTTGGCGCATTTGAAAAAGTTTCCGGTTGATTTAATCTTTCTGGACATTCAAATGCCCTCAATGACGGGCCTTGAGTTTCATAAAGCCATTGAGCAGAATACAATGGTAATTTTTACCACCGCCTATAGCGAATATGCCGTTGAGGGCTTTAACCTGCAGGCTATTGATTACCTGCTTAAGCCATACACTTTTGAGCGTTTTCAGCAGGCGTTGGACAAGGCTAAGGAGTTTTACAATTATCAACACCAAAAGGAAAATACGCAGAACTACCTGTTTATCCGCGCCGATTACAGCCTTGTAAAGGTTAACATAGCAGATATACTTTACATTGAAGGGTTAGATGATTATCTTAAAATTCACCTGCCCGGCAAAAAGCCCGTAGTGGCCCGTATGACCATGAAGGCTATTATCGAAAAACTGCCCGCTAACGAGTTTATACGGGTACACCGCTCATTTATAGTGCCATTAAGCAAAATAGAAAGCATCCGTAATAAGGTTATTCAACTACCGGGTGTAGAAATACCTATAGGAACCAGTTATGAGGAGGAGTTCTTTAAGCTGTTTAAAAGGTAGGATTTGTTTACGGACACATTTCGTGCATTTACCGCTACTATCGGCACTTTGCCTCAGTTAAATTCCTGTTTACCGCAATAATTCGTTTGCCGCAGGGCAATACCCCTCTTTTGTTCCCTGAAGGAAGGTTTTAGGTTTTTTCATCCCCTGTAAGGTTCCGTCATGGTTGGCTTGGCGGGCTTTACGTTGGGGCCAGGGCCCAGGGCCTTTCCGGAACTAAAAAACCCCTAATGTTAAGACCATTTATTCATCCGGCTTAAAAGGTAGCATACTACCCGGCCCCCAAACTTCACCCCACCTTTCATCTTTTAATATACGGCCAATGCTAAACGTGGTTTAGTGCTGCCGTATTTTTGTATTTTAGCCCTATGCAGTTTACCGCCCGGCTTGATCAGTTAATTAACAAGGCAAGAAAGATAACCGAGGAGAACCAACGGTTGCGTTTGCGTGTTGTAGAATTGGAGGCCGAATTGGCTAATAACAGGCAAAAAATGGCCGAAGAGGCTAAAAGGAGCGAAGAATTAAGCGAAAAAATTAAAATTGTTAAGTTAGCGCAAAATATAGGTTCAGGTACGGGCGAAAACGCCGAAGTAACCGAACTTAAACGAAAAATTAACGAATACATAAAAGAGATAGATAATTGTATAGCGATGTTGAATGACTAGCATGGGTGAAAAAACGGAAACGGTTAACATCAATGTAATGATTGCAGAGAGGCTCTACCCGCTTAAAGTGGCTAAGGGCGATGAAGAAAAAGTGCGGAATGCAGTGCAACTGGTAAACGAGAAGATAAAACAATACCAGGCAATGTACGATGGCAAGGATAAACAGGATTACCTTTCAATGTGCCTGCTGAATTTTGCCGTAGAAAGTGTAAATGCGCAATCACTGAATGTACAGGAACACCGTTTGCTGGAAGAAAAGATAAACCGCCTGGAAGAAACCCTTTCAGCGACTTTGAAATAAACCTTCCCGTTCCCTATCCCCGTAGCATTTGTTAGTCATACACCGCTAAAGTGGTGTTAAGCCTTTTAAGGCCGGGCACTGTTTTAAGTAACTTATAGTATAACCTTACATCAACATAACAACCACATAAACCCCAACACAACCACATGGATAATACAATCATGATATTCATTGCAGTTGCGTGTGCTGTTGTTGCCCTTGTTATTGGTTTATTAGTAGGCCGCAATATTACCCAGAAAAGTAACCGGGAAATAGAAAAGCAGGCTGAGGAAGAAGTTCAAAAGAAATTGAGCGAAGCCAAAGCCACTGCCGATAAACTGATAGAGGATGCCAAACGCACCAACGAGCAAATTAAGAAAGACAAGCAACTGGAAGCCAAAGAGCATTTCCTGCAACTAAAAAGTAAGCACGAGGCCGAAACGGCGGACCGCACTAAGAAGGCACAGGAAAAGGAAAACCAGGTAAAACAGCTGCAAAACGAGGTTAACCAGCGTAACAACGAAATTTCTAAAAAGGAAAAGGAGATTGACAGCTTGCGCGATAACCTGCATAAGCAGTTGGAACTGGTAAACACCAAAAAAGACCAGTTGGAAAAAAGCCACGAAATATTTGTTAGCAAGCTGGAGCAAATAAGCGGACTGACAAAGGAAGATGCTAAAAAGGAACTGGTAGAAAGCATGAAGAAGGAAGCCGAAACAGAGGCCCTTTCTTACATGAAAACTGCTATGGACGAAGCTAAGTCTAAGGCTAACAAAGAAGCTAAGAAAATCATCATCCAAAGCATACAGCGCACAGCGGCTGAAAACGCCATCGAAAACACGGTATCGGTATTTAACCTGGATAGTGATGAGCAAAAGGGCCAGATCATCGGCCGCGAAGGACGTAACATCCGTGCACTAGAAGCAGCTACCGGATGCGAATTTGTGGTGGATGATACCCCTGAGGCAATCATCATTTCGGGCTACGACCCAATACGCCGCGAAATTGCGCGCCTTAGTTTACAGCGCCTTGTAACCGACGGCCGTATACACCCAGCGCGTATTGAGGAAGTGGTGGCTAAAACCAAGAAGCAGTTAGAAGAACACATTTTAGAAATAGGAGAACGCACAGTGATTGACCTTGGCATACAGGGCATGCACCAGGAGTTGGTTCGTTTTGTGGGCCGTATGCGTTTCCGCTCATCTTATGGCCAAAACCTTTTACAGCACAGCCGCGAGGTAGCAAACCTTTGCGCTACTATGGCCGCTGAACTGGGCCTTAATCCTAAACTGGCTAAACGCGCCGGCTTACTGCACGATATAGGCAAGGTGCCTGATGAGGAAAGTGAATTGAGCCACGCCCTGCTTGGTGCCAAACTGTGCGAAAAGTATGGAGAACACCCGGCCGTAATTAATGCGGTTGGCGCTCACCACGATGAAATGGAAATGAAATACGTAATCTCTCCGATTGTGCAGGCTTGCGACGCTATTAGCGGTGCAAGGCCGGGTGCACGCCGCGAGATTATGGAAGGCTACCTGCAGCGTATTAAGGACCTTGAAGCGCTTGCACAGGGCTTTGAAGGGGTGGAAAAAGCTTATGCTATACAGGCCGGCCGCGAATTGCGCGTAATTGTTGAAGCCGATAAGGTGGATGACAAGAAGAGCGAAGAATTATCATTCACCATTTCGCAGAAGATTGAAAAAGAAATGGTTTACCCGGGGCAGGTAAAAGTTACTGTTATCCGCGAAAAGAGAAGCGTTAGCGTAGCGCGCTAATCGATATACCTAATTTGAAAAAAGGCCCCCGGTAACGAGGGCCTTTTTTTATTGCCCTCGGCAATTAAACAGGCAATTCCGTAAATTGCATTATGACAAAAATAGCGGTAGCCGGTATAGGAGGAGTTGGTGGCTATTTTGGCGGTTTGTTGGCGCACTATTACCGCGATAAAGCCGAAGCAGAAATCTACTTTGTTGTGCGTGGCGAAAATGAACTTGCCATTAAACAAAGGGGCCTGGTGCTTGATACTACGCACGGAAGATTTACCGCTTACCCTAAAAAAGCCACGCATAACAGTGCAGAGATAGGAGCGGTTGATTACCTGATTGTAAGTTGTAAATCGTATAGTTTAACTGGTTTACTTGCTGATGTGCGCGGCTGTGTGGGCCCCCACACTGTAATTGTACCGCTATTGAACGGAGTGGATAGCGGAGAAAAGATAAGAGCTGTTTATCCGGAAAATGAGGTGTGGGATGGATGTGCTTACCTTGTAGGCCGTTTAAGCGAGCCGGGATTGATTAAAGAAAGCGGCGTAAGCCGGGTAATTAATTTTGGATTAGAGAAGGGCAACGCAGAGAGGCTTAAAGACTTTGAGTTTTTATTAAAACAGGCCGGCTTAGATGCCCGCTTGCATGCTGACATCCGGCGTATAGTTTGGATCAAATATGTTTTTATCAGTACTGTGGCCAGTGTTACGTCGTATTTAAACTTAACGCTGGGCGAACTCAGGCAGCATGAGCATGGTATGGAGCTTTTGAACAGGTTGATTGATGAGGTGCTTGATGTTGCAGCAGCGATGGATATAGATTTTGGCACAGATGTAAGGCAGCGCACACTTACTACGCTTTTTGAAGCCAATTTTGAAACGCGTACCAGTATGAACAACGATTTTCTGAAAGGCGGGTTAACAGAAGTGGACTCAATAACCGGTTACGTTGTTAAAAGAGGAAAGGATTTAAGTGTATCAACCCCTGTTTTTGAAACGATTTACGAAGCGTTAAAAAACAGATAGGTATACTAAGTAGTTTTAACTTTGAATCATAATATTCGGCAATGGAGATGAACATAAAAACGCCTGCTGCTTACCCTCAGCAAAAGAACAAGGTACTAGAAAATGCTTACCGTTTAAGCGCTAATTTTTACCGTAGCGATAAAATACTGCAGCACTATATTAAGAACAATGTATCGCCTGCCGGTTTTGCTTATATGCAGGATAAGTTGGATTATACAGGCGCACAGGCGGCCGGTGTAATGAATGAGCTATCTCTGTTGGCTGATAAGAAAGGGCCGGAGTTGGTAAAACGAAATTTTACCGGCGAGAATATTGATGAAATACGGTTTCACCCTGCCTATTGGCAGTTGATGGATATTGCCGTTAAAAGCGAGATGTTCCGCGTTAAGTGGGAACCTTCCCTTCGCAGCAAATTCAACCCCGAAGGCCACCGCCTTGGTTTTAGCACGGGCTACCTGTACGCTATGAGCGAGAGTGGGCAATATTGCCCACTGTGTATGACTGATGGCGTTGCCCGTTTGATTGATTTGTTTTGCAGGCCGGAGGATAAAGCACGTTTACTGCCTCATATAGCCACCGACAAAACAGAGGAACTTTACACGGGCGCTATGTTCCTTACCGAAAAAACCGGCGGTAGCGATGTAGGTGCGAACATTACAGTTGCTGAACACCAGCAGGATGATGTATATGCCTTAAACGGCGAAAAGTGGTTTTGCAGCAATGCCAATGCGCAATTGATTTTTGCATTGGCGCGTACAGATAATGATGTGAAGGGCACTAAAGGGCTTTCCATTTTTATGATTGAAAATCCGTTACCCGATGGAACCCGCAACTATATGGAAGTTATACGCCTTAAAGATAAGTTAGGTGTAAGGAGCATGGCAAGTGCGGAGTGCATTTTGCGCGACACCAAAGGTAAAATGGTGGGGAAGGAGTTTGAGGGCTTTAAGGTAATGGTAGAGATGGTGAACCTAAGCCGCTTGTATAATTCAGTTGCGGCTTTGGCAGCATCGCGCAGGGCGCTTATTGAGGCTTACCAGTTTTTAAATGCCCGTAAAACTTTTGGCAAACCTACGCTTGAACATTCCCTGATACGCACTAAGCTAACGGAGTTGGGCGCGCTTAATGTGGCTAATTTTTATTTGGTGTGGCGGGCTATTGAATCCTTAGATAAGGCGGACAATGGTGATAAGAAAGAGGCACAACTGTTTCGTATTATAAATCCTATGACCAAAAAATGGAGTGCTGAAACGGGCGTTTACATTACGCGCGAAAGCATGGAACTGATGGGCGGGCTGGGATATATTGAAGACGGCGTATTGCCTAAAATTATGCGCGATGTAATGGTACTGCCTATTTGGGAAGGAAGCGGCAACATAATAATACTGGATATGCTGCGCGCTTTTTTCAAGAGTGAAGGCTTTGATGCCATTAGTGCAGAAATTGAACGCAGTGCCGGCAGCAGCGCGATGCATGGCGACTTTCTGCGTAAGGGATTGCTGGAATTGAAGACGTTTGCGGAGCGCTTAAAAACACTGCCGCAGGATGAAATGGAAGCCAGCGCAAAACCATTTTTTGAGCAACTTACTACCCTGTATCAAATAAGTATGCTAATTGATAACCTGGCTGATGAAAGCAAGGCCTGGATTGAACCAGCCATTACATTCCTGAAAAACAGGTACGCGCCAACAGGATTAAATGAAGTTAAACCTTTGAACGTTGAAGAAGTGCATGGCTTAATTGCCTGGCAGGTTTAGGTTAATCTACTTTTTCTTTCTGGGCGGTTTTTGGCCGCGTGTTTTAGGCTTGCCGTATTTTAACTTCAGCTTTTCGGCACGGGTAAGGTGGAAGTTTACTTTTTGATTTTTGGCCAGCTTTTGATGGAATGCAGCACCTGTGGGCGCTTTCCGCTTAATCTTATCCTGCACGTTCATGGTATCCAACTGTGGTAACTCGTCCTTGGTAAGCACGTCAGAAATCTCCAGTTCTTCAGGTAAATCCAAGCGCGGTACTTGGGTATTCATTAACTTTTCTATCGCTTCTATTGCAGCGGCTTCACGTTCGGTTATAAAGGTTATTGCATTGCCCCTGGCATCAGCGCGGCCCGTACGGCCAATGCGGTGGATATAGTTTTCCGCTTCTTCGGGCACATCAAAATTTATAACGTGCGATACTTCGGCAATATCCAAGCCGCGGGCGATAATATCAGTGGCGATAAGAGCGCGGTATTGCCCTGTACCAAAACGTTTTACTGTTTCAAAACGGTTGTTCTGCGATTTATTAGAGTGTATAACCCCGATTTCCTCCGGGAAAAGCGGAGCAATTTTTTCGTAAAGATCATCCGCTAACTGTTTAGTGGCAGCAAACACCAATACTTTTTTCATTTCGCTTTTGTTCAGAAGCAACTGTAACAGGTTAACCTTGGTGTTAAAGTTGGGTACTTCGTAAGCATGTTGCTCAATATTATCAAGCGGAGTGCCCACGGGGGCGGCCTCTATTTTAATTGGGCCGTAGAAGTATGTTTTAATCAGGTCCTCCACTTCTTCAGTTAAGGTGGCCGAAAACATCAGGTTTTGCCTTTTGGGTGGAAGCAGGTTTAGAATAGTGGTTAACTGGTGGCGGAACCCCAACCCCAGCATTTCATCTACCTCATCAATAACCAGTTTTTTTACCGTTTTAATTTTAAGGCTGGCGTTCATTATAAGGTCTATTACGCGGCCGGGTGTGCCTACAACAATATCTGCACCATGGCTTAATGCTGCCATCTGCACTTTTATATTGCCCCCGCCATAAACGCCTTCAATAGCCACACTCATGTATGGTGTTAGTTTCTTAGCGGCTTCCACTACCTGCACTACTAACTCGCGGGTAGGTAATAAAATTAAAACGCGGGTTTCTTTCTTTTTGCTGAACTCCCACTGGCGCAGTATTGGCAGCAGGTATCCAAGCGTTTTGCCCGTTCCGGTTTGGGCAATGCCAACCACATCGCGGCCGCTCATAACCACCGGAAAAGCCTTATGCTGTATAGTTGTAGGTTGGCTGAACCCCAACTCCTCAAGGGCATTAAGCAGGGGCCTGTTCAGGTTTAAATCTTCAAACTTCATACCGGCGAAGATAGCAGAAGATAACTGGCACCTCAATAGTATAAAACAAAACAAAAATCCCGCCGCGCTTTAAAGCGCTAAGCGGGATTAGCTAAACGTAGCTGATTTGAAAGTCCTAATGTTGTATTACCAGTTTCTTCAATTTAGTGTTGTAGGCAGGTGTTTCAATGCGCAGCAGATAAACGCCGTTACTTAAGGCGCTTACATCCACCGCGTTGTTAACTATGTTTGTTTGCAGCGCTAACTGCCCCTCAACTGAGTAGATAAACAGAGGTGTATTATCACCAAGGTCCGTTGCCTTTATGTACAGGCGACCATCCGTATTAGGGTTAGGGTAAAGAATAAGAGCAGTAGCCGTGTTTTGTTCATCTTCTTCAATAATCGCTGTAGCTTCAGAGCCATCCGTTTTTGAGGAACCAACTACATAAGGCCCAAGCCATGCACTGGTATCGCCGGGGTTACAGATATCGCGCACGTACCAGGTAAAGCCCGGCACGTTACCGGTAAAGAATGGATAAGATGGATAGGCCGGTGTTTGCGAAATGTAGTAGCCGTTAATTTGGCGGGTAGTTGCCTGTTCCGGCGATGTGATACTTAACCCACCGGCAATTTCGTAGGATTTGGAGCTGTTACCATATAGTGCAGACAGCCACTTAACCATCAGGTACTGCCCGCTGGTAAACCATATGCCCTGGCTGGTTGGCATAGCACAGGTGCTGCTACTTGCTGTAGTAAAGCAAAACTGGTTTGATACGCCGGCGCTGCGTGTTGCATCACATTTCTCTTCAACCGTAACACAGTAGTTGGTGTTAGGAGCTAAAGACGTTAGCGGCACAGAATTTAAACCTGCTGAAGTTACACCTGTATTATTCTGAATAAAAACGGGGTTGCCGGAAACATATACTTTTACGGAATATTCAGCTCCCTCATTTATGGCCGTCCAGTTAAAAGTAGCGCCATTGGCAGTTATAGAGGTAAAGTTTGCTGTTACACCTGTAATTGGCTTACAGGGTTGATAACGATACAAGGCAAAGCCATCTTTTATGCCGCCATTATAAAAACTAAAGGATGTAGCGGGAGTAAGTTTCCCGATACCTACACCATCATTAATTCCACCTGCGTATAAATTAAAGGCTGTAGCGCTGTTTAATTTGGTGTATGCGTAACCGTCATTAACTCCTCCGTTGTAAAAATTTACCTGTAAGGGCGAATTGCCATCGTTCCAGGCAAATCCATCATTGTTTCCGCCGTTGTATAGGTTGCAGGCCAAACCGGTAGTTAGCGCAGAAGCAGCATTGCCATCATTAACTCCTCCGTTGTACATGTTGAAGTAGGTAGGTGGTGTTAAAACTCCTATGGCGAAACCATCTCCTGTTTGGCCGGCGTACATATTAACCTGCAGAGGTGAGTTACCATCATTCCAGGCAAAGCCATCGGCGCCACCCCCCCGAAACATGTCGAACACCGTTGGTTGCCCTAACTGCGCTGTTGCGTAACCATCGCCATTGCCGCCCTGATATAAAGCAAAGAAGGTGCCCACGGTAAGTATGCCAATACCAGTTCCATCTTCATTGCCTCCGTTATAGTTGGGCGACTGAGCAACTGCAGCGTTTATGCATAGAATAAGCATTATAAACTTTAACCATTTCATGGCTTGCATATAAACTTATGGTTAAAACTTAATTACTCCCCGTATACCTACATCTGAAAGCGAACCCGAGGAATAACCGGAAGAAAATAGTAAACGAGATGAACCGACTGCAGAAACGCTTCCTGCTGTCATAACCCTTATCATGCTGGATGGCCATTGCGTTACATCATAGTAGCCATTTGAATTTAACAGCCCATCGCCGTTTACTCCAGTGTAACCTAACTCGGTCACCACTACTTCGGCAGCATTACCGGTCATTTCCATTGCACCGTAATAGGTACCGCCGGTATTCAGGCGGTTTGAGCCTGTATTTTTTGCGAATATGCCGCAACGGCGGGTAAAGCCGGTTATGTATGGGCCATTATAGTTACTGATATAAGACTCTGATGGGCCATTGGCATCGTTTACAACAGTTGAGGATTGAATATCTGTTTTTATAGTACTGCCCCAGGCATACTCGTTTGCTACAGGCAATAAAGGACCGCGACAACTTTTTTCATATTCTAATTTGCTCATTGGGCGCAAACCAGCCCAATCCAAGTAAGCCAATGCATATTCGGGAGCAATAAAGGTTACAGGTAGGTTTTGCCCATCATTCAATTCGTTGGGCACATTATTGTTATTTGCATCGCAGCTAAACACTAAAGGCGAACTGAGATCAGTAGCTGTTACATCAATACCCAATCCGCGCTCCTGTGCCAGGTTTAATGTAGCAGATTGTAAATTATCGAAATCGGAAATACCGTAAAGTGATCCAGACCAGTCAAAAAAGTTTTGCTGCTGGCGTGTAAGCGTATTCAGAAACTCGGCATAACCTTCGCGCGATAATTCATACTTCATCTGGAAATACTCAGTAGTTCCCTTAGGATATCCTGCCGGGAAACTTACCACAACGGAACTTGGTACTCCCGTTTGAGCACAATTCAACGCTGCTTCACCGGCTACATAAACCGGCGGAGCGCTGGTAGTTCCAACCGTTGTAGAGAACTCAGAGGTTGTTGTACCATCACCAAGGTAAAAACCGCCTGCCGGTATGTCCACCATTTCCAATGCATAAGCGCGAAATTCAGGATTAACCAATGTTACCCCTGTAGGAAACTGCAAGGTTACATTCACGTTCATAGCAACGTTATACACGCCGGCAAAAGCCGGAGCAGTTAAAGAACCGCTGGCGTTTTTCCCACGGCGGATAATCCAACCGCGTGAGCCGACTGGTGCAGTGCTCGGATTTTTGCCATATGCTTCGAACCTTACCCCTTGTCCGCTTAATGTATCAGTTACAGTTATAGCGGTAGGTGTGCTTAATATGGCATGCTGCCATTCGGCATTGGTAACGTCTTTATATTTTACAAATATCCAGGCCGCATCGCGAAAGGTGCCGCTGCCATCGTGCCAACTATTATCCCAGGCCAAGGTTAGGCTTAACACCTTGGTAGTTGGGTTGTAGGCCCCAATGCCTACGCGTATATTATTGGCATTAGTAAATAAGGCTGCTGTAAGTAGCACCAGCAGCAGTGTAAATTTGTTTTTGAAGTTTTTCATAACAGCTTACGTTTTTGTTTTTGTTGCCACAAAAGAACTTCCGTGCACCGGACCTATCAATCCGATTTTTTTTAAAAAAGAATTTTCCAAAATCAAAACATTGAAAATGAGGTGTTTATGGCTTTACTAATTCTGTATTTATATTCGCCGGTATGGACCCTTTGCATCAAATCATTCAGTCGCTTGACAAGGCGGAGAAACGCTACTTCCGTTTGTTCTCCACTTTGTTTAAAAGCGATAGCGACATATTAAAGCTATATGAACTATTGGAAGAACTGAACGAGTATGATGAAGAGGTAGTGAAGAAGCGAAGCGGTATTAAAAACCTTACGGCAGCTAAATCGCAATTGAGGCGCCTGGTGTTAAAAGCCATGCGGAATTACCGGGAGGAGGATAACATAGCCGACAGAGTGCGTTGCTCCTTGTCGGAAATAGAGTTTCTGACCAATAAGAATTTAAAGGCAGAGGCGCGTAAAGAGATTAACAAGCTAACCAAGATGGCGGTTGATTATGAAGTGAATTATGCGGTGGCGGAATTAACGGTGCGCTCTATAATGAATGCCGAGGTTGAAAGGGAAAAGGAAAAATTCTTTGCCTACTTTGATCAAAAGCAGCAGGAATTGGAGGCGGGCGCCAAAGGAATGGTTGAGTTTTATGAGGCTACCATCTTTCATACCATGGTAGTAAGGTATGCTAATTTATTTGATTATGAGAACCCGTCGTTGAGGAGGGCTACCGTTGAAGGGTTTAAAAGGAAAGCTGAGCAGAAGCTGGTCGAAGTAAAGTCAGTTCGCGCAAAAGCGTTTTACCTGGGGGTGCTTGCCGATTACTACTACAACATTGCCGATGACGAAAACGCCCTGAGGAGCCACCAGGCTATTGTAGACCTGTTTGATGAAAATCCTTCTATGTACGAATCGCCTAAAACATTTTATTTCACTGTACTGGGTAATTATATAGTAAGCGCTCTAAAGTTTGAAAAATATGATCTTGTTGAAGAACTGGTAATTAAAATTGAAAAATGGGCGGAGGGCCTACAGGAGTTTTATAAAATAAACCCCGATGCAGAAAACCGCGTGAAGCTCCGTATTATTTCAACCCGCACCAGTTTATACCACGCACGTGGTGATTTCAAAAACCTGTTACTGCTGGAGGATGAATTGAAAAAACAGGTGGATGACAATGGCGTTGTTAACAGCGCCATGAATGTGGGTTTAATACCTGTACAGGTAATGAAATACATAACTGCACTTTTAACGGGCGCTTACCCGGATAAAGCCCATTACTGGATAGAACGATATTATAATTTGCCCACTGCTAAAGCTAATAAAACACTATACCTTACCGTACGCATATTGGAAGTAATTATGTATTACAACCAGGGGGATTTGGCCATGGCTGATACCAAAGCCATAAACCTGTATAAGGTAATAACGGAAACAACGGTTAACGACCCTTTCTTTAAAGACTTAGGTAAGTTTTTGCGTAAGCTTTGCAAGTGGAATTTTAAAGAAGAAAAGGACCGCAAGGAGTGTGATGCCATTATAGCCGCTATTGAAGGGCAAATGGATACTGAAAGCACTGCCGGGCTTTTTATGACTCACTACAATTTAAGAAGGTGGTTTAATGACCAATTGAAGACAAAAGGTGCACTTTAATACTCTTTATCCGGGTGCTATTCACAACTTTTTTTAATAAAAGGCTGTCTTTATTTATAAAAGGGCTCATTCGGAGCTAAATCCGTATTTTTGCGCCCTCACATTAGCGATGAAAAAATATATACTAAGCCTGTTTTTGTTATCAGCTGTTTTATCAGTGGCTGCACAACAGTTTACTATTAATGGCAATACCACCCAACTTAGTTGCGAGTGCTATCAGTTAACATCCAATAATCCCTCTCAAGGGGGCTCGGCCTGGAACAATAACCAGATTAATCTGACCAACTCATTTGATTACCATTTCAGGGTATTTTTGGGTTGTAACGATAACCCCGGGGCTGACGGCATTTGCTTTATACTGCAAAATACCAATACCGGTGTTTTTACCGGTGGTGGTGGTTTGGGCTTTGCCAATTTTCCCAACCAGTCAATAGGCATTGAATTAGATACTCACCAAAATGGCGGTTTCGGCGACCCTGCTGAGGACCACGTTGGCATGGGCAGTAACGGTAATATTGCCCATAATCTTGTGGCTCCGGTGCAGGCAAGTGCGGTTTCAGCCAACATAGAAGATTGCCAGTGGCACGACTTTCATGTGGTATGGGATGCACCTACCAATACTATCACTGTTTCTTTTGATGGTGTTCAGCGCTTTACTTACACTTTTGCGGGTGGCTTAGTGAACTCCATATTTTTGGGTAACCCAAACGTTTACTGGGGTTGGACGGGCGCCACAGGGGCGGAGTATAACATTCAGCAGTTTTGCCTTGATATTGATGCAGAGTTTTCGGGCGGAACCAATAATGCTTACTGCGGTATCTCCAACGTTCCTTTTACCAGCTCATCACAATCAGGTTTAAACAGTATAGTAGGTTACGCCTGGGATTTTGGCGATGGCTCTCCTGTAGTTAACGCTCAAAACCCTTCGCACACTTTCCCAAATGTGGGAACGTACAATGTTACCCTTACCATTACCGATCAATCGCTTTGTACCAATACACAAACCTACCCTGTTGTAATACATCCTATACCGCAACTTAGCGCCTCGCAAACTAATGCGCTTTGCAACGGCAGTGCAGATGGAACAGCAACCGTTAGTGTAACCGGTGGTACCGCACAACCCTACACCATTACCTGGAGCCCGGCTGTAAGTAATATTTCGCCCAACGGCCCCACAACTTTTACGGGCAATGGTTTAACAGCCGGTACTTATACGGCAACTGTTACTGATGCTAACACCTGCAGTGCTACCGCCCAAAACATAATTAACGAGCCTGTAGCTTTAACAGTAACTACGTCGCATACTGATGTAAACTGCTTTGGTGGCAACGACGGCACATTAACACTAACTGTTAGTGGCGGCACTGCCCCTTATTCTTACTTAGGGAATAACGTGCCGGCCGGTACCACTACTATACCGGGGCTTGTTGCAAATACTTACGCCGGTAATATTACTGATGCACATGGATGCACTGCCGCTGTAAATGAAACTATCAGCCAGCCATCGGCCCCATTAAGTCAAACAGCGGTGCAAACCAACCCTACCTGCTATCAGGGTTCGGATGGCACTATTACAATTACTGCAGCAGGAGGTACAGCCCCTTACGGTTTTGCCTGGAGCCCGAATGTTAGCAATACAAATGCGGCTACCGGCCTTAGTTCAGGCAACTACCTTGTAACAGTAACCGATAGCCATAGTTGTACCAATACTGCCACCTATACATTAGTTGATCCTGCGCCGATGCAGCTTTCAGAAACACACATTGATGAGCCCTGCAACGGCGATGCATCCGGTTCTGTTACTATAACGGTAAACGGTGGTACGCCGGCTTTTACTTATGCCTGGAGCCCCAATGTTAGCAGTGGTGCAACGGGTACCGGTTTAACTGCGGGCACCTATAATGTTACAGTAACCGATGCAGGAAACTGCGCTATGTCCATTAGCGCAACAATCAGCGAACCCCCTGTACTGGTATTAAATGCGGTACCGGCCCCGGCTTTATGTTTTGGAGAAAATTCCGGTTCTATTGCTGCTTCTTCTACAGGTGGCACACCCATATACACCTTTAGCATAACGCAGGATGGCTCTAACTTCACTTACTCAACAACAGGGCAGTTTACCAACCTGTTGGCAGGTACTTATACAACGCTTGTAGCCGATCAAATGGGCTGCACCAAAACTATTGCCGTTACGGTAACTGAGCCTACCCAGTTAACTGACTTGGTTACTGCCTATGAACCAACCTGCTATCATTATTCTAATGGTTTAATTGTTGTAAATGCTATGAATGCAACCCCGGGCTATACCTTCTCTTTATCTGATGGGCAGGTAAACACCAGTGGTATATTTTATGGCCTTGCGGCCGACGATTATGACGTAACTATTACCGATGCCAACGGCTGCAGTATTACGGATTTTGGTACTGTTACACAACCTGATTCAGTGTTGGTAACAGTTAGCCCGTCGCCAACCGAAGTTAAGTTGGGAGATATAATGCCAATAATAGCCAGCACCAATCAAAGCCAGAATGTTACTTACCAATGGACGCCTTCGTTTGGCCTTAGCTGTAACGATTGTGCAGAGCCTGTTTTTGACGGGGTATATTCCCAGGTTTATACGGTAACAGCAGTTAACGATAGTGGTTGTGTAGGCACCTCTACCTTTCAGGCAACGGTTATTCCGGTTTACGATGTTTTCTTCCCTAACGCCATTACCCCCAACGGAGATGGAGCCAACGACACCTGGCAGATTTTCGGTAATCTGAAAGCGCTTAAACAACTGGAGGTACAGGTTTTTGACCGCATTGGAGAGATGGTGTATGAAACCCATGATGTTGACTTTAAGTGGGACCCTATGCAAACGACCTACAAAGGCAAACCTCTTATGCCCGGTGTTTATGTTTACCAAGCTAAACTGGTTTGGATGGATAACCACAGCGACTCGCACTACATAGGTAGCCTTACGGTGCTTAAATAAATTGTTAAACAGCAGTGTTTCAGGCATTTTCACGTAAGGGAATGCGCCATAGTTCGCCTTCTAAAGTTTATGGGGATTTCAACAGGGCTTATTGCAACTATTACCCTGTAAATAATATCTTTGATAAAACCCTTAACCTGATGAGGAAATATTACGTTCTGTCGTTGTTTCTATGTATCACATTTTGGTCTTATGCTCAGAATTATACGGTCCTCGGAAATGCCTCTTCTTTAAGTGGCTGTAACTGCTTTCAGCTTACACCTGATGCCGATGACCAGGCCGGGGCCATTTTTCAAAACAATCCCATCAACCTCAACAACTCGTTTGATTACACCTTCAACGTTTTTTTAGGTTGTAACGGCAGCAATGGCGCCGATGGTATTTGTTTTGTATTAACCTCTAACCCCAACGGCTTGGGTAACCAGGGCGAAGGCCTTGGCTATGCAGGCGGCAATCAGCCTTATTCCATCGCCATTGAGTTTGATACCTGGGCAAACGGCTCACCGGCAAACGACCCCGGCTACGACCATATTGGCATAGAATCGGGTGGGCAGTACAACCACAACCTGGGGCCAGCCGTGCCGGCTTTAACCAGTCAGGCAGTTATTGATGATTGTAACTGGCATACCGTGCGCATAGTATGGGATGTAAACAGCAATACCCTTTCCGTTTATTTTGATGGCGTTTTACGTCAAAGCATAGTTATACCCAACATGGTGGGCAACTATTTTGGTGGCAACCCTGTTGTTAACTGGGGATGGAGCGGTGCTACCGGTGGCGGCAGTAATACGCAGCAGGTATGTGTAACTTCAACCTCTAACTGGGTGGCAGGCACTAACTACCAAAGCTGCAGCCCAACCATGCAGTTCTCTGATGTATCCACCAGTAACCTTGGTACGGTGCAATCATGGGCCTGGAACTTTGGTGATGGTGGAACTTCCTCCTTACAAAACCCAACGCACACTTACGCAGGTAATGGTACCTATACGGTAACACTTACTATTACTGATATTACCGGTTGCACGTACACCTATTCGCACAATGTAACGATAACCGCGCCCATTACTTTATCGGCGGTTCCTCAGGCTCCGCCTTGTAATGCAGGTACTAACGGCAACATTGTTGCCTCTTCAACAGGGGGCTTTGGCCCTGCTGCCGGTTATGGCGGTTATCAATATACCTGGAGCAATGGTACGGTAGGCCCTAACCTTGTTGGGGTAGGTGCAGGCACGTACTCAGTTTCAGTAACTGATGGTGTATGTTCAGCAAGTGCAGCTTATACCTTACCGCAGCCACCACCGTTAACGGCTTCTACCAGCAGCACCAATGCCAGTTGTGGCGCTAATAATGGTTCAGTAAGCATTACCATTAGTGGCGGTACCGGCCCATACAGCAACACCTGGGTTCCCGGCGCTCCTTTTGTGGGCACTACTTATACAAACCTTGCCCCCGGCCTTTATACTGCAAACCCTTCGGATGCAAACGGATGTTCTTCGCTGCTGCAATACACAGCTACCGTAGGTAACTCGCCCTGCGGTTATTCATTTACCTCAAACCATACTGATGTTAGTTGCTTTGGGGGTAACAACGGTGTTGCCTGGTTAGTAGCAACCGGCGGCCCTTCACCAGTAATTTCCTGGAGCAACGGCGTAACCAACGATACTATTTATAATCTTACTGCCGGCACCTATACGTGGAACTATTCCGACGGTACCGGTTACAGCACATCAGGCACAGTAACGGTAAACCAACCTTTTGCTGCTATGGCGGCAAGCCTTGCCACAGTTGATATGTCGTGCGCAAATACAAATGACGGCCAGGCGCTGGCCTCAGTAACTTCGGGCGGAACCTCGCCTTATACTTATGCCTGGAGCAATGGTGGCGGTAACACGGCCGTAGTAAGCAACCTTAGTGCAGGGCCCATTACCGTTACTATAACAGATGCTGCCGGTTGCCAGGCTACAGCCACGGGCACTGTAACAGGCCCGCCAACGCTTGGCCTTACTATTACTGCTGTTGATGATAGTTGCTATCAATCGCAAACGGGTAGCGCGCTCGCCAATCCAACAGGCGGCAACCCACCTTACCTCTACAATTGGAGTAACATATCATCGGCCCAAAACAACCTTAGTTTAGGTGTGGGTACGTATACGGTTACCGTTACAGATGACAAAGGCTGCACCATTACCGGTAGTACTACTATAAATCAACCGGCCACTGCACTAACACATACCATAAGCGCTACTAATGTTAACTGCTTTGGGGGTACAACAGGAACTATAACTGTAAATGCTAATGGCGGTTCACCGGCCTATACTTATACCTGGAGCCCCGCAACGGCCAGTGGCAGTAACCCTACCGGATTGGCAGCAGGCCAATACAACTTAACCATTACTGATACCCATAATTGCCAAAACAAGGACAGTATAACCATTACACAACCGGCATCGGCACTAACCGTTACTACTTCGCATACTGATGTAAGTTGCTATGGCGGCAGTAATGGAACGGTAACTATTACTATTAGCGGAGGAACCCCTGCTTATACTTACCAGGGCAACCCAATACCGGTTAACCCCCTAACTATACCAAACCTGCCTGCAAATACCTATAGCGGTACAGTAACTGATGCCAACGGATGCACGGCCACTGTTTCAGAAACTGTTTCGCAGCCCGGCGTACAAAGCTTAACGGTAAGCAGCACGCCCAATACCTGCAATGGCGGCAATACCGGTACTGCGAGCGCCAATTTTGTTAATGCTACAGGCAGTGTAACTTATAACTGGAGTAATGGTTCATCAGGAACCCCAATAACAGGCCTTGTAGCTAACACTTATAATGTAACTGCTACTGATGCTAATACATGCACAGCAACCGGCAGTGTTGCGGTAACGGAACCCGCTGCCCCGGTTATGACGGTTAACGTGGTAGACGCAACCTGTTTTGGCGGTAATGGTACAGCTACAGCTTCGCCAAGTGGAGGAACCACACCATATAGTTTTGTTTGGAGTAGCGGTGGCTCAACCACCAATGTGGCTACTTTACCTGCAGGTAACTATAATGTTACTGCAACTGATGCCGGGTCATGCAATCAAACGGCAGCATTTACCATTAACCAGGCACCTGATATTGTAATACAGGAAACACATACAGATATTAACTGCTTTGGCGATGCCACCGGCGATATTACTTTAAACGTTAGCGGCGGAACCGGCGCAACTTATACTTACGCGTGGACAAACAACGTAAGCACCACCGCCATAGCCACCATGCTTACAGCAGGGGTATATGATATAACCGTAACTGACCAGGCCAGTTGTAATAAAACCCTTTCTGTTACATTAACGCAGCCGGCAAGTGCGCTTTCTCCTACCATCAACTCTACCAATATTACCTGCTTTGGTGCCAACAATGGCAGCATTACAGTAAATACTGTTGGAGGCACCTCACCATATACCTATGCATGGAACCCTAATGTTAGCAGCACGAACAGTGCCTCATCTTTAAGTGCTAATACTTATAATGTTACAGTAACCGATAATAAAGGATGCTCGGTATTTTCATCTGTTACTATCACCGAACCTAACCAACCTTTAACGCTTACACCAGCCCAAACAGACCTTAGCTGTTTTCAAAGCAATGATGGTATAGCGTCTGTCTCTGTTACAGGGGGCTCGTTCCCCTATACCTATACCTGGACCAATACCACCAGTACCGGTAATTCTGCCACCGGGTTAGCGGCCGGTAATTATTCTGTTACGGTAACTGACAATAACACATGCACCAGTTCAAGCAGCTTTGTACTTACAGAGCCTTCGCAATTGTTGTTAACTGAAACCCATACACCTGAACCTTGCTTTGGCGATGCAGTGGCTACCATGGATGTTACGGCTAATGGGGGTACACCGGGTTATACCTATAACTGGAGCCCCAATGTAAGCACCGGTACTTCGGCATCATCGTTAGCTGCTGGTTTGTATTCCGTTACAGTGGTTGATACCAAGGGGTGCACTGTATCTGTAAGCGCTACCATATTTGAACCGGCTGCGCTTACTGTGAGCGCCTTGCCAACCGGGGCACTTTGCTTTGGGCAAAGCAGCGGCAGTATTGCATCCACTGTTAGCGGCGGCACACCTGCCTATAGCTATTCCGCTACGCCCGATGGGGTGAACTTTGTAAGTTCGGGTAACGGCCAGTTCAATAATCTTGCTGCTGCTACTTATACCGTATTGGTAGTAGATAATAATAACTGCGTGGCCAGCGCAACAGCTATTGTAACGGAACCACAGCAGTTAACCGATGCTGTTACTGTAACTGATGCTACGTGCTACGGGTATTCAAACGGTGTATTAACAGCAACGCCTACAGGCGGTACTGCTGCTTATACCTTTAGTTTAAGCAGTGGGCAAACGAATACTACAGGTGTATTTAATGGCTTAAGTGCCGGCAGCTATGATGTTACAGTTACAGATGCTAACGGATGCACCGTGACGGATGCCGGCATAATTGCTGAGCCTGATTCAGTAAGTATACAGGTTACCCCAACGCCGGCTGAAATAAAACTGGGGGATGTGCTTAATTTAACCACAACCACCAACCAGGGTGGTAATGTAAATTATACCTGGACGCCTCAATTTGGGTTAAGTTGTTATGATTGTGCAAATCCAACTTTTGAAGGGGTGTACTCGCAGGTTTATACAGTGGTGGCTGCCAATGATAGCGGCTGCACCGGCGCTGCTACGTTTACTGTTTCGGTTATTCCGGATTACGGTGTTTTTGTACCTAATGCCTTTACACCAAACGGCGATGGAGAGAATGATTACTGGCAACTGTTTACGGCCTTGCCATCTATTAAGCAAATGGAAGTGCAGGTGTTTAACAGGATAGGAGAGATGGTGTTTGAAAGCACTGACCTTAACTTTAAGTGGGATGGCACCTACAAGGGTAAGGATGCCGATAACGGCGTTTATGTTTACCAGGTTAAGATAGTATGGTTGAACAACCATTCAGATTCAGGTTACAAAGGAACCATTACATTATTACGCTAAGCTTGTAGGGCAAAGTTATAAGGGCGGGAATTATCCCGCCCTTTTTATTTCCGCCTATTGCCATTTGCCGGATGTAAAACCATTTGTATTTTTAGTAAAACAACTTTATGCCTTATAACTTTGACCTGGCTGACCGCACCCGAGATATAATAGCCCAAACACATAAAAAGGTAGAGGAGAAAAGAATGTTTGGCGGCCTTTGCTTTATGGTAAACGGCAAAATGTGTGTAGGGGTAGAATCGGAGCGTTTAATGGTGCGCCTGGACCCTGCGGTTTACGATGAAGTAATGGAGAAAGAGGGCTGTAGCCCAATGGACTTTACCGGCAAAGTGATGAGGGGCTATGTTTTTGTAGATGTGGATGCCTTAAAAACACGCAAGCAATTAGAATACTGGCTGAACCTTGCGTTAGAGTTTAATAAAAAGGCAAAACCTTCTAAAAAGAAAAGTAAAACAGCCTAAGCTGCGCCCTGCTGCCGGCGGTTGCGTTTATACTCACTAAAGCTTACCATTTTCTGGCGCTGTTCATCCCAAAGGTTGGCGCTTACCGTTTTTAAGCTTTGCCAAAATGTTATAGCGTTGGCATGCTTCTCGAATACAGGGTTTTCGCGGTGGCAACGTGGCAGGTTGTAGTTAGGTATAGAAGGACACAGGTGATGGATATGGTGGTAACCGATGTTGCCGGTTAACCAATGAAAAACGCCGGGTAGTTTGTAGTAAGTGCTGCCTTTAATAGCGCTTAGCACATAGTCCCACTTATCTTTTCCGCTTTTGTAAATGTGCTCGTACTGGTGTTGGATATAAAAAAACCATAAAGCATATGTGCCAAAGAAAAGCAGGTTAATGAACTGCACCACTAAGAAGCGGGCCGGGCCAATAAGCCATGCAAGGCCGGCATATACCAACACAAACATTACATTACTGATGGTTACACTCTTCTTTACTTTTTTAAACTGATCGCTATTTAAAAAAGCGAAACGGTTATAAAGCACCACATAAATAAAGCCACCAATGGTAAACAGGTAAAAAGGATTGCGATAAATACGGTACCAAAGTTTTTGTTTCCAGTTTAGGGCGGCGTACTGCTCAGTAGTTAAGCATTCTATATCGCCTATATCGCTGTACTCTAACTGACCGTTGTGAGCATGGTGAAAGTTGTGCGATTTAGCCCAATACTTATAAGGTATAATGGTGATAATGCTGCATACAGTACCCACTATATCATTAAACGTGCGGTTACGGGTAAATGACTGGTGGCCGCAATCGTGCTGAATAATAAAAATGCGGCCGAGTAAAAAGCCATTAAGTATAGCAAGTGCCGCCGAGCCAATAACGGTTTTATCGAACAAATAAAACTGCAGGCATAGCAGGCCAATATAAAACGCCAGGCTATTAGCCAATTGAATTACAGCCATGCGGGTACTGGGCATTTGATACTTTTTCAGCATCTGATTCCAGTTCCTTAAATCTTCCATTATCGTCTCCTTGTTAATCGCACTCATTATCGCTTCTGTTTTGCGCCGCAATATTAGCACATAGGCGGCTGTTATTTGTCGTTTTACCAAACATTGTTTGAATGCTTTTCATGGCTTTAACACAAAATACAGAAGAATTTTTGCTATTAAATTTAGCTAAATAAATAAAAGCTAATTATTTTAGCTTAAAATAGGAGAGAATGAAACTGATAAAACAAGCACAAAACAAGGCGAAAGCTCTGGAACTGCGTCTTGAACATCAACAGGACGGGTTTTATGTAATACTGGCAGGCATGACTATAAATTTCAGAACAGCATGCAGTGGTGGTATGTGCGAAGGAGGCTTTAATGAACACTACGTGGCCATAGAAAATGAAACCTTTCAATGCAACTTATATAGCGCCAAAACGGAAGCGGAAGAAGCCTTTAACGCCATGAAACTGGCGCATATTGATTAAAGAAACTCGGCTTTAAAAAGTGCCACCGCATCCTGCCTGCCATTTACTGCTGCAATTCTGCTTTTATCGTACATATAAAAGAAGACAGGCTCATAGCCGGCTTCCTTTAAATACCTGAGGTAGGTGTGTTTTACTGCCCGGGTTTTTTGCCAATCGGCAAAAGTGCGTTTGGTTTGAACCACAACATAGCGCGCATTGCTGTCTAAAAGCGCCGGTTTAGCGGAGTGGCCGTAAGGCCAGGCTGCTGAGGAATAGGATTTTGCCGAGGCCGGTTGGATGAAGCGGCCATTAACCGCTTCTGTTGTTAGTATATTTCTGAAATCCTTACGGCTGATAAAGTCTACCAACTGACTATAGCTAAGGAAAGTATTGAATTGGCTAACAAACATTTGACCTGTAGTGCTTTCCAATAAATACCAACGACCGGCGGCTAAAGCTACTGTTACATTATGGAAGCGGGTATCGCCATTTAAGCCGGTTATTTTTAAATCGAGCGTTACCACTTTAAAACCATAATGCTCGCAAACTTTGGTGCAGAAGTTGGCAAACTCGCCACATAAACCACTACCGTTAAAATCTCGCATCGCCATAAATTGTGAATCAACAGGTAAGGCTCTGAACTCTGACATAGAAATTCCACCTGGTATTGCCTTCCAACTGTAATTGCTTATAGTGTGAACACCCCGGACAATACTGTAAAGAGAATCAACTGAAGGATTGGAGGAATAGGGAGGCTTTTCCTTAAAGTGTAAGGCAAAGTACTCGTCCATAGTAATGTTGCTGAACGCATTTTCGACTTTAGAAGTAATTGGGAAATACTGCAATTCTTCGGTTAGTATGCTGTCTTCAACATCCCGGGGGTAAGCGGCGCTTTTTATAGCGTTAATGAAATAAGCACGGAGGGCAGTATCACTATTGTTAAATGCAGGGCCGTGCCAGCCCTTTAATGCACATGGGGCCACCAACGAAAGTAATATCAATAAGTAGTAAACCGGGTAACGGAAATACTTCACTTTAAAACTGCTGAGCAGGCTAAACCTACAAAGTAGCAGGGTAAAGAACAAATTCCCGGACGGGAGATTTTGGAGCTGTTTCCAGTAGTATTATTTTATCCTTGCCCATGTACTTAATGCCGTAGTACTTTGGCAGGCCATTTATTTCGGTTTTCAGAAACTGGTTATTCTCCAGAAATTCGTATTTGCCATCCTGCGTAGTAACCGAGTCAACATGGGCAAGCACCACTCCCTTATCTTTAAACTCCATACGCAGTATCTCCAGAGGAGCCAGGGCAGTATCTAATTGGGCAATGGCTTTTTTGTCGGACTTCAGGTGCCCATTCTTAATCATCTGCTGTTTCATATAGCCCACGTCCCATTTCCAGGTTCCTATAATAGCAGTAGTATCAATTTTAGCGCCTCCCTGGCAACTGGCCAGCATTATAAAAAGGCAGAAAACTGCAGTTAACGATTTCATCTTCATTGTATCTCTGTTTAATTAATAACCTCCCTGGCAGCCTATCTCAATAGTTGATGCGATAAGGCTATAGGACTTGCGCACTTTTTTAGGCAGGGATATTGACACTTTCTTATCGTCAAAGTAAAGTTCAATAGTAGATACCGAGCCTTTTTTAAATAAGTTTAAGAGATCGGTAAGTTTGATGTTTACACTGTAGCGGTTAGTCCAGTTTTTACCGCTTGGCTCACTGTAAAAACGCTCCATTGTTTCTGTAGAAAAAGTTTCTGTGTTACCCTCTTTAACTACCACGCGTTTAAATTTTACAATGCCTGTATCAAGCATTACTGTAAAATTCATAGTCATATAAGGTTGTACAGAATCTTTAAAGAACGGATAGGTAAAATCGCTGTTAACAGTAATGTTTTTAGCCGAAGTATTCATGTCTAACGGCTTAACGAAATACAGCATGCCCCTGCCCATAGGCAACATCTTTAAATATTTTTTGGTATTACCGCCACCGGCAAATGCCAAAAGCAAAGTGCAGCTAAGCAATGCAACAAGAGAAATCTTCTTAATCATCATAAAGGGGTTATAAAAAAAAAGCAGGCCAAATATAAGGCCTGCCTTGGATTAGTTAATCGTTAAGATTAGTTACCGTAAACGTAAGTAGTAACTTTAGAGAAGAGGCCCAGAACTGAGAACACTTCGTAATCAACGTGTGACACTTTCTTAATGTTACCGTTCTTGATAGCCTCGTTGTAACCGTAGTCACCGATACCTACCAGGCCTAATACGCCGATAGCGTGAGAAGTACCTACTTTAGTACCTACTTCGTTCACGTTCAGGGCCATAGGAGCCTTAATTTTGGTGAATAAACCGCCATAAAGAGCAGAACCTGCACCGATTACACCACAGCTGGTGGTTATAACTGCTGCAGCAAAAGCAACTACTGCTACGCGAGCAATGTTTTTAACGTTTTTCATTGTTTTGTTTTGTTTGGTTAACAATGGGAACAAAAGTATTTTTTAATTGATTAAAAGCAATAAGCATTAACGAAAATTTCTCTACACAGCCATTTGTTGACAAATTACATCCTTTTGTATAGCAGTTCCAGCACATGAACGGCCCTTGAAACATCAGAGGCTTCTACACGGAAAATGGTCTCAGGGTCCTTCGGGTCAATGGTTATTTCAACATAGCCGTCGCTGCTGGTGCTTATGTTAAAGTAAACATCATCGCGCAGGTACATTTTCTCATTTTTCTTAGGGGCACCGTCTTTAAAGCGGCTATCCAGGAAGTCAATCGTCTTCTTTACTTCTTCCTTAGTAAACTCGGTTGTTTTGGAGTCTTCTACTTTTCCGTCAAAATCGCCGGAGTGGAAACTCTCAATTACCAGAGAGAATTTAGGCACATCCTTTTTCAGCTTTTCATCAAAACCTACCTCTACTTTAAGAGAAACCTGGGTGTTGCCGTCCCATTTATAAGGGCCGTAAATGGTATCAATACCATTGCCGCGGGGGGCATCGGTATTAGGCATTTGAGCGAATACAGTAAAGCCTGCTAAGAACATGAGGCTTGTAAAAATTAATTTTTTCATTGTTGTGCTTTTTAAGTGTTGGACAAATGTATGTATTGATTTAAAAAATGAAAGAAAGTGCACGGTTTATGTTATTTTTTAACGGGTATTAATTCGCAATTCGCTATTAGCGTATTTCTGCTTAAAGCGAAGTGCTGATTAATTATCCGCAGGTCATTTGCCAATTGCGTGCCAATTTTATGTTAACCCTAAGTACCGGATTTAATTTTGCTAATAAGGCCCATAAGTACGCTACCGGGCCCAACCTCAATAAATTCCGTTGCACCGTCGGCTATCATTTGCTTTACGCTTTGGGTCCACTTAACGGGGGCTGTTAACTGGGCAATAAGGTTTGCTTTAATTGCAGCAGGGTCGCTTTCGGCCCTGGCTATAACGTTTTGATAAATGGGGCAAACCGGGTTGGCAAAATTGGTGTTATGGATGGCATCGGCAAGTTCTTTACGCGCAGGTTCCATTAAAGGAGAGTGAAATGCCCCGCCAACAGGTAGCTTCAAAACTCTTTTAACGCCTGCAGCTTTCAGTTTTTCAGCGGCCAGGTCTATTCCCTTTATGCTACCGGAAATTACCAATTGGCCCGGTGCGTTATAATTAGCGGCTACCACTACCTCATCGGTTATTTCTTTGCAAATAGCTTCTACCTGTTCATCGCTTGTATAGCCCAAAACAGCTGCCATGGTAGAAGGTACCATTTCACACGCTTTTTGCATGGCCTGTGCCCGGATGGAGACCAGCTTAAGGGCATCTTCAAAAGCCAGGGCCCGATTGGCTACCAGTGCTGAGAATTCGCCAAGTGAATGGCCGGCCACCATTGCAGGGTTAAAGTTTTCGATAAGGGCCGCGCCAATAACCGAATGCAGAAAAACTGCCGGTTGTGTAACCTTGGTTTGCTTCAACTCCTCGTCGGTGCCTTCAAACATAATGCCTGAAAGGCCAAAGCCAACCACTTCATCGGCCCGCTTAAACATTTGCCTGGCTACATCACTTTTTTCGTAAAGGTCCTTGCCCATGCCTTTAAACTGCGAGCCCTGTCCCGGAAATACGTACGCTATCATGCACTGTTGTTTGAATGATAAAATAACTCATTTATCCCATATCGGGCAACTTAAGATGCAGGAATGGCGGTCGCCGGGCAGAAAGGAATTAACTGAGTTTTGCGCTGATAAGGTTGATGAACTCGTTGCGCGTAGTTTGTTTTTCAAACTCGCCGGTAAAGGCAGATGTAGTGGTAACGGAGTTTTGTTTCTGTACACCACGTATCATCATGCAAAGGTGTTTGGCCTCAATAACTACTGCTACACCAAGCGGGTTCAGCGCTTCCTGTATGCAATCGCGTATCTGGCAGGTAAGCCGTTCCTGTACCTGCAGGCGGCGCGAATAAACATCAACAACACGGGCCAGTTTACTAAGGCCAACAATTTTACCATTAGGTATATAGGCTATATGAGCACGGCCATAAAAAGGTAATAAGTGATGCTCGCAAAGAGAGAACAGTTCAATATCCTTTACAATAACCATTTGGTTATGGTGTTCTTCAAACAGGGCCGATTTCATTATCTGCAAAGCGTCCATTTCGTACCCCTGGGTAAGAAAGTGCATGGCTTTGGCATAACGCTCCGGCGTTTTAAGCAGGCCTTCGCGTTGCGTATCTTCGCCTAATGCCTGTAAAAAAGTATGTATGCTGTCCGAAACCAGCTTTAAGCTGTTGGGGTCAAACTTTTCGAGTTTCTCGTACTTCTTCATAACCGATTTTTTTTGCTGATAAAGCGCAAAGACTTATGATAAATACGAGGCTCTGCATCTTTAGGCGTATTATTTTTAGGCGTATTATTATTTCCCGCCGTAATATTCTACGTATATGTTTTCTGTTTCAACAAGTTTAAGGCAATAAAGTTCACAGCCTTTAAGATGTGGTGTTATCCATTCCCATATCAGCATTACAATATTCTCGATACTGGGTAGCTTATCCTTTAGTTCCGGAACATCGAGGTTAAAATTTTTATGATCCAGCTTTTCTATTACTTCTTTTTTTAAAATGCGGCTAAGCTCGTGCGCGTTTATAATAAAACCTGTTTCAGGATGGGGTTGGCCTTTAACGGTAACATATAAATCAAAATTGTGGCCATGCCAGTTTTTATTGGCGCACTTGCCAAAAGTGGCAGCGTTTTGTTCATCTGTCCACCTTGGGTTGGCCAGGCGATGGGCGCCGTTAAAATGTTCTCTTCGTGTTAAGTAAACCATTCTGTTTTTCAGGAGATAACCGATAAGCTACCGTGCCCCGTTTTTATGCTTTTTCTAAAATCATGGCATGGCCATGCGCGCCTGCTGCACAAGCAGCAATAAGGGCATACTTGCCGTTTTCTTTATGCAGGCGGTTGCTGGCAGTTGTAACCAGGCGGGCACCCGTGGCGCCAAAAGGGTGGCCTAATGAAAGAGAGCCGCCCCACAGGTTAAATTTTTCCATTGGAACTACGCCCACTGCTTTATCGCGGCCAAGTTTGGTGCGGGCAAATTCATCGGAAGCCAGGCATTTTAAATTGGCTAAAATCTGGCCGGCAAATGCTTCGTGAAATTCGATAACATCAAAATCGCTTAAGCTCATATTGGTTTGCTTCAACAGTTTTGATACGGCATAGGTTGGCCCAAGTAATAGTTCTTCTTTTAAATCGCAACCAACAAAAGTGTACGAGTGAATGTAGCTCTTGGGTTTTAAGCCTAACTCTTTCGCTTTATCCTCGGTCATTATCAAAACGCAAGCAGCGCCATCGGTAAGAAAGGATGCATTGGCCGCGGTTATAGTTCCTCCTTCTTTTACAAAAGCAGGTTTCAGTTTGCTTATCTTATCAATGGTAGTATCGGCCCTAAAGCCGTTATCCTTGCTAATGCGTTTAAACTTTGGTGCAGCTTCTACCGGCGTAATCTCGTTGGCCAGTAAACCTTCGGCATCGGCCTTAGCTGCTAATTGGTGCGAGCGTACGGCAAATTCGTCCTGTTCCTGCCGGGTTACACCATAACGGGCTGCAAGAATATCGCAATCAAGGCCCATAGTGCGGTTGGTCAAAAATTCAGCAACTGCCGGTGCTTCAGGCACAAAGTCAGAAGGGCGCAGACTTAATACAAACTGCAGCTTTTCGCCGGCAGTTTTCAGTTTCTGTCCCAGGAAAAGCTTTTTGCGCATCTTTTTATTAAACATTATGGGCGCATCGCTAACAGTATCGGTGCCGCCTGCAATTACCACATCAGCCATACCGCTTTGTATAATATGAACACCGCTAACAATGGCCTGGTTAGCCGATATACAAGCCATGGTTACCGTATGGCAGGGGGCAGTATAAGGCACCCCGGCTGTTATCGCAGCCTCGCGGGCAACGTTACCGGTGCGTACATTGCTTATAGTAGTGCCCATGGTTACGTAACCAATTTCTTTAGGGTCGATACCGGTTTTGGATAGTAACCCTTTAATGGCGAACTGCCCTAATTGGTAACTCATTAAATCCATGTAATCGGTGCCTGAACGCAGGAAGGGGGTGCGGGTACCATCTATAACAACAATTCTTTTTTGGGCCATGGCGCTGTTTTTAAGAGGTGCGAAGATAGCGTTTGCCTGCGTAATACGGAATTAAGGCTTTGGGGCAGGGTAAATACCGCTAGCCGGTTCGTTTGATGAACA